>Ga0268264_10000105_pt1 | contig 212531 bp, 178 predicted proteins | sample KBSSwiS32_FD_190357 | JGI IMG/M metagenome (GOLD analysis project Ga0268264, IMG submission 190357) | Switchgrass rhizosphere microbial communities from Kellogg Biological Station, Michigan, USA - KBS Switchgrass S3-2 (SPAdes) (version 2) | ecosystem: Host-associated > Plants > Roots >... | reverse complement strand
GGGTATGGATCTCGTCGATAAAGAGGATGATCTCTCCATCGCTGCCCGCTACTTCCTTCACAACGCTTTTCAGCCGCTCTTCAAACTCCCCTTTATACTTGGCGCCGGCGATCAGCTGTCCCATATCCAGGGCATAGATCACCTTGGAACGAAGGTTCTCTGGAACATCCCCGTTGACAATGCGATGGGCCAGTCCTTCGGCGATAGCGGTCTTGCCTACACCGGGCTCTCCCACCAGGATCGGATTGTTCTTGCTGCGGCGGGAAAGGATATGCAGGGTCCTGCGGATCTCTTCATCCCGACCGATGACAGGGTCCAGCTTACCCTGGCGCGCCAGCTCATTTAAGTTCTTTGCATATTTATTCAGGGCATTGAAGGAAGCCTCCTGTGTCTGGGAGCTGACTGTGGACCCTTTACGAAGGTCCCTGATAGCTGCAATGAGGCCCTTTTCCGTCAACCCGGCATCCTTTAGTATTTTGGCTGTATTGTCGCTGCCCTGTACGATGGCCAGCAGGAGATGTTCTACGCTTACAAACTCATCTCCGAATTGTTTCAGGTCGGATCCCGCCCGCAGCATGACATTGTTCATGTCACGGCTGATGGTTTGAGCAGGCTCGCCGCCGCTGACCTTTGGTAGCTTATTAATACTCTCGTCGAGCTTCGTCTCCACGAAGCTCACATTCACATTATTCTTTTTCAATAGAAATTCTACCAAAGAATCTTCTTCGCTCAGCAACGAATTAAGCAAATGTTCCGTTTCGATAACGGGATTCGCCTTGTCGAAAGCCGATTGCTGCGACCGGGAGATCGCTTCCTGTGCTTTGATGGTAAAATTGTTCAGGTTCATATATTTAGCTGTTTTCCTTTAAAATTTACTGTTAAATTGTGCGACAAAATCTAATCCAAAAGCTAAACCCGGTAACTATGTCATATAAAATTAAAATAAACTGTCTACAATGCGGGGTCCTGCTCGTCTGCCTGCTATTCTGTCGGCCCGTCTTTGCTCAATCCGATTTTAGTGCAGTAGATCAACTATTTAAGCAGAACCAAAAGACATTGGGGAATAATTTCATCGCCCTGGTATGGAAGGATGGGAAAATTATTTACCAGAAGCAGGGCGGTACGGATTTCACCCCCAAGACGGCCGCGCCCATCGGCAGCTCCGGCAACTGGCTGATCGCCGCCCTGGTGATGACATTTGTGGACGAAGGCAAGCTGTCGCTGGACGACCGGGTAACACAGTATATCCCCCTTTTCTCCAAATATTCGAAAGGCTATATCACCATCCGTCATTGTCTCACCAATACCACGGGTATCAGGGCAGAAGGCAAGACAAAGTTCGAAAGTTTAGAGGAAGAAATAAATTCCTATGCCTCGCACCGGGACATCGTGTCTAATCCGGGAACGGAATTCTACTATAGCTATGTGGGGCCCAATATCGCCGCCCGTGTGCTGGAGGTCATTACAAAAAAGAGCTTTGACAGATTGATCCAGGAGAGGATCGTGCGGCCGCTCAAAATGCGGGGCACCAGCTTCAGCAATGAGGAAGGAGGGGCGCTCAATCCTGCCGGCGGCGCGAGGTCTACGGCCAATGACTATATCAATTTTCTTTCCATGCTGCTGAACAAAGGCGTATTTGAAGGCAAGCGCGTCCTCAGTGAAAAGGCAGTGGAGGAACTGGAAACTTCACAGTTCGCCCAGATACCCGTCAAAAATGCGCCCAGGGCGGTGCAGGGATTCCATTATAGTTTTGGCGCTTTTATTACAGAGTCCACAGCGTCGGGCGCCGCCAATGTACTGGCCTGTCCCAACATGATGGGCACGACTCCCTATATCGACAAATGCCGGAATTATGCTGCCATCCTCATTGCCGACAAGCCGGAGGAGGAGAAGAAGCCCCTGTTCCAAAGCTTGAAGAACCTGGTGGACGGGGCGGTTGGAGGCAGTGGATGCCAGTAAGCCCTACTCTTTTTTCACCAGAACGATGCGGGTATGGTCTGCCTTGTACAGCTGCTCATAGAAGCTGACAAGGGCCGTATAGTCCGACGGAGGGAAACGTGCTATGCCTTCTTCCCAAGTGCGGTAATACAGTATCCTGTCTCCCTGCACCTTTACCGAGGCGTTGTATTTCCCAAACTTAGTATCGATGTGCGTATCGGAAGGGACCGCCTCGGGCTGATAGCCTGCAGGTATATTGATCGTAATGCTGTCGATGTCCCTGAAAGCCCTGTCATCCACAAAATCATAATGCCGCACAGAGTCCTGGGGAAGGCGGTATGTGCTTTTGTCAAAAAGGTTGGGCGTAATGAATAATCGTTTGCCCGTTATATTGGCGTAATTGGGACTGACCACATGCAGGTATTCCTTTATTACAGGCATGGCGCCTTTTTCCTCCTCATAACGGCTTTTGTCTACTTTATAGGTAGGCAGGTGGAAGAGGCCGTTGAGGTATTTTTCCCGTTCTTCATCCGAGGCGCCATAGATAAGTCGATGGGACGACTCCTGCCTTGTACCCCGATAGGTGGTCACTACTTCCGCATCCAGGTTGCCTTCGGTGTTGATGCTGGCGTTGACGACCCGGCACTTTGTATTGTCAGTCGACGAATAGGAAGGGGTCCTTACAATGTGCGCTCCTGCTTCATCGATGAGGATGGCTTTTCGGTCGCCCGTGAAACTGCCCATATAGCCCGGTGATTCTGTCTGGCTGGTGCATTCCAGCCAGATGGTATCCTTGTCCAACGGCACGCAGGATATGACATGGTTGCCCTGCATCGACGGGAAATCATCGACCAGCGAAGGCTTATCTTCACCGCCATAGATCACCACATATTTTCCCGTAATGCCGGCTTCTTTCAACAGAGCGACCATGTAATTGGACAGGGCCTTGCAGTCGCCATATCTTTTTGTCGCCACATAATCCGCTGGAAAAGGCTGCCAGCCGCCAATGCCCAGGCTAACACTGATATAATGGGTGTTTTTCTGAAGGAAATCGTAAAGGGTATAGACTTTCTCGTGGGGATCTTTCAGGCCGTCCGTCAGCTCGTGCACTTTCTTTTTGATATTTTCCGGCAGCACGTCTCTGCCTATCCGCAGTTGATGGACGAATTTGCCAAAATTTTCCCAGTTGGACATATTACCCTTATATCCCTCTATCTCGAAGTCGGAAGGCGCCATCAACACATGAGGAGCGATCTCATTCCAACCAGGGCCGGCAGTTTCTGTAATACGTGCAGGAAGATTGTTTACTTCCCAGGTATATACTTTCTTGTCGCCTGTAGTGGTAATCACGGGCTTGAGATCACAATTCACAAGCTTGTAACGTACCTCGTAATCTTTCGGAGCGATGATCACATATTTGCTATGCTGGGTAGAGATGCCGGAATTCAGCAAGGGCTTCCAGGGAGTAAGGAACAGTATACCATTATGCTCATCCTCTTCATCGCATGTCACTGTATAGGGATAAACCTTATAGTAAAAGTCGAAGAACTTATAACGGGCATCATCCATAAGGGACTCTTCACTGATATAGCTCCGGTCCTCCATGTCCTTCTTTTTGATGCGCTTCAATTCTTTTCCCATTGCATCATACAAGGCCAGCGAAACGGAGTTGACAGAGGTAAACTTGTCATATGGGCTTACAAAACCGCCCAGGTTATCCCCTCTTTCATTCAGGATGGTATATACGGTATGTTGCCGCTCAATGGCCTTTGAAGGCGAACGGATCTCCAGTATGGTCTCATCCTCCCTCACCACGACCCTGGCCTCTTTTTTCAGGCTGTCGGGGATCAGCAGGGCATTATAGGACTGCGCATGCAGACAACAGGGGATCATCATTGTAAGAAGAACATTCAGGATCTTTCGCATGTGGTCATTTTTTCTTTTTGAATACGATCTGCTCACTCTGCTTTTTTACAACTAAGGCGAAGAAATCACGCAGGCCGGCATAATCCTCCGGCTTATAATTTGCTTTCTTAAGCTGGATACGGCTGCGAAACTGGATGCCATCGTCACCTTTGGCGATCAGGTATTCGAATGCACCTTCGTTCTCGTTGAAAGTGACCTTTGTGGATTTAGGCAGCTCGTCTACCACATACCCTTCGGGTATCTCCATATTAAGGATAAAAGTTTCGTCAAACCCGTATGGCATTTCCACAGGATATCTCCGTTCGGCCGCCTTGAATGGGTTTTCCTTATATCCTTCCGTCAGCATCGGGTTGAAATAGATCACGTCTTCCGGGGGATCGTTCTTCCACCGTACATCGTAATTGAGGCCGACCGGTTCGTCCGTTATCTTCAGCGAGTCAACGGAGGAATTGGAGATCTCCGCCTCTGCGGGATAAGCGGCCTGGATGGTCTTGAAATATTCCTTTTCGCTTTTGCCGCGCACCTTTTCCCTGATGCCGCAGGACTCGAAATATCCCGGCACGGACTGCACCCTGCCGCTGAGCACGCCTTTCCCTTCGTTGGATATGAATACGGTAGTGACCTTTCTTTCCATCATGGCATCCGCATCGAGATAGATGGGAGTGGGAAGCCCGTCCTTACTGATGATACGCGCGTGCCCGTTGTAACAACGTTCAGGCAGATGACCAAACCCGATCCATGGTTCGCTGGCGTCCATATACCATTCGGAGGAGTCGATCACCAGGCGGCTGACCACGTAGTTGAACCGGCTCAGCAAGGGGTACATCTCATGGGTAAATCCATGGCTGCGGGTGCTCAGGATCACCGGATCGGCAGACAGGCGCGCGTGTTTCAGCATGGCGATCAGCAGGAGGTTGATCTCCGCTTCGCTGCCATTCCTGTTCTTAAACACCGTTTTCAGCGGGTTGGCGCAATACAGGCTGCTGTGATCGGTGCAGGTGTAATGATCCCGCACATAGGTAAAGATATTCTTTGCCTTGTCCAGAGGCGTTGCTGCGCCGTTGACAGCCGCCTTGACCTCGTCGTCCATCCAGCCATTGCCGCTGTTGAGGTCGGCGCCGAATGATTCGGACTTCATCAGGCCCTGGCTCACTGTCAGCCAGTTTCCCATCTTATCCTCCTGCACAGAATGCGGGAAAGCATAGCGGGCCAGCTGAAACTCTATTTTAGAAGTATAGTTCTTAATAGTGGTGGTGAAACGCTCTTCCTTCAGCGAGGGGATATTTTTCATCGACCATACGTGATCCACCACCTCATCTTCGAAGTTCACCGTCTCGTCCCTGTCCGCACCACCGGGGATGGTCACTCTAAAATTGATGTTCTTCGTGGAAGGGGTCTTGGAGTCGAATTGAAGAAATCCCTGCGTCAGCGTGACATATTGAAAGAAGTTAGGCATATTGACCTCATATTCGCTGTACAGGCAGGGATATTCACTTTGGAATTCCCAGGGCTGCAGGTTCCTCAGGTATTCTGAATGCTGGGTATAGGTGAATTCGATGATGGAGCCTTCCTTCAGAGCGGGGAAGGTGAACTTCTTTACCGACAGGTATTTATTCATCTTATCCGTGAAGACGGATTTATCATCCAGACGGGTCTCCACTACCTTACCGTTCTCCAGGTTGTAGGTCACTGCCTTCAGTCCGTCGACTTTTTCGCCATCAGTATACAGGACTATCTCTTCCGTGGCCGCATCAAAACCGTTCTTGTTCAGGATCTTTATGCGTTTGGAATGTTTGAATTCCAGCGTGAACCAGCCTTTGGTATTCCCGACAAATTCAGAGCTGCCAACGTCGGCAATCACCACGGCATTCGCGGCCGAATCAAAAGAGGGAGCTTTAATATTGAAATCCTCAGGAGAGACTTTTCCAAAACGTACCTTGTTCTGAGCTTGCGTAATGCTGCATGTTGCCAAAAAGCAGCATAGGGTAATAAGGAGGTCTTTTCGAGCGGGCATTGGGGGTCAATTTTAAGAGGTTATGGTTATGGGGTTAATTGGGTTCTATTGTTTTTTCAGCACGATCTGTTCACTCTCTTTTTTAACAATGAAGGCATAAAAGTCCCGCAGGCTGGCATAATCATCCGGGGGAAAACTGGCCCGGTCCAATTTTAGCCTGCATCTCAGCTGGATCGTATTGTCCAGTTTGGCGATCAGGTATTCAAAGGATCCCTGATCCCCGTTGAAAGCCACCTTGGCAGACTTAGGCAATTCTTCCACCGCATAGCCCGCCGGGATCTCCAGGTTCAGCAGGTAGAGATCGTCCGTGACATGGTTCATTTCCACGGGGTATTTCCTGTCGGCCGCCCGGAATGGATTCTCCCGCAGCCCTTCCCCAAAAAAGGGATTGAAATAGATCATCGGCGAGCCGGATGCCTGCTTCAGATTAAATTCATACCTGACCGTCACCGGCTCTTCTTTTTTATCCAGCGAATCGAGGTGCGTATGATGGATGTCCGCATCTTCTCCATAAGCCGTCTGGATCCTTGAAAAGTATTCCTTCTCCCCTATTGCACTTACCCGCTCACGGATGTCATAGGAAGCCTGCGGGTCCATGATTGATTGATAAGACCCTTCCAGCCCTTTTTCTCCATTGGAAATAAAGACCATGGTCGTTCTTTTCTCCCTGAGCGAATCAGCTTCGAAATACACCGATCCGGAGTCCTTATTGCTAATGATGCGGGCATGCCCATTGTAGCAGTTGCCGGCCAGCTGGCCAAATCCCAGCTGGGGATGTGCAATATCCAGGTAGTAAACAACACCGTTCAAAGACAGCCTGGCAATGACATAGTTCAACCTGTCCAGGATGGGGTATTTCGAAAGATTAATCCCATGTTCCCGGGTGCTGAGCACAACGGGGTCGGCTATAAAGCCTTTCTGGTGCAGCATGGCCACCAGCAGCAGATTGAGATCTCCCACGGTACCGCTGTTCTTCTTCAGGACGTCACTGAGCGTAGTCCGGATATATTTATCATAGTGATTCGTACAGGTGAGGTGCCCCTGCAGATAATAATAGATGGCCTTTGCCTGCTGGAGGGGATCGGCTACACCGGACGTGATCTTATCCAGCAGCTCGTCCAGCCACTCAGTGTCTTCATACAAAGGCCGTCCGAAATTCTCCCGTTTCAGCAATTCTTCCGTGGCCGACCGCCAGTTGTTCATCACATCATGGGTATCTTCACCGTTGTAGGTCTTTGATAGCTGCAGCTCTATCCGGTCCAGGTAATTGTGAGGGGTGGAAATATAGTTTTCTATGCGAAGAGGTGGAACGTCTTTCATCACCCAGCGATGCTTCACCGTATTGGCAGTCACGAACAGATCATTGCTTCTGCCTGCAAGGTTATTCTCCTCTTTTCTGGCGACGCGATAGGATGCATGCCCCTCGCTGCCTTTGTCTATGGTAAAAGGATGGATTCCCTGCTTCACCACTACATAGAAGAGGGTCTGTGGTATCTCCACGTTGTATTCGCTGGACAGACAGGGATAATCGAGGGATTGAAATTCCCATGGCGGCAGGTTGAAATAGAAATCTGAAGTGATCGTATAGGCATATTCGATGATCGAGCCTTCCCGGACCGCCGGCAGGGTAAATCTTTTCTCCGTATACTGCTTGCTTTTTTTGTCCTCGAAGATGTCCTTTTTGTCCAGCAGTGTCTCCACCACGGCGCCATTTTCCATATTGTAAGTGGAACCAGTGATATTATCTGCCACTTCTACGTCATTTTCCCGGAAATGGAGACCGATCTCCACGGTAGCCAGCTCAAAGGCTTTTTTATGCAGGATCCTGACGCGGGTATGCCGCTGGTATACGTAGGAGAACCACCCTTTCTGATTACCCACGAAATGGACGGTCCCCTGGTCGGAAAGAATGACGGCATCGGTGGTGCTGTCGGCGCCGGCTCCGGAAAAAGGCTTAAAATCATCCTGTCCGGCCTTTATAAATTGAATTTTTGCTTTGTCCTGGGCAGCACAATACCTTTGTGGAAGGCATAGGAGTAAGACTATAGCTGTCAGCACGGTCGGCCTCAGAAGGGTCATGGGGGTTAATTAGCGACAGCAAAATAGTGAAATTGCAGTATTCCGCATACTCCACAAGGATTAAAATATTACACTTGACAAGAAACGATTATACGAAATGGATCAAGGATTGGACGAAAGACCTTGGATTCGACCATTGCGGCATTGCAAAAGCGGTGCGGCTGGACGAAGATGCCCGCCGTCTGGAAAGCTGGCTTAACAAAGGCATGCATGGGACCATGCATTACATGGAAAATCATTTCGATCTCAGGATCGATCCCTGCAAGCTGGTGCCGGGCGCCAGATCGGTCATTACCCTCCTGTTGAACTATTTTCCGGGCCGGGAAACTTTGGCGGACGCTGCGGGAGAAGGCATCCCCCGAGTAGCGAAATATGCATATGGCGATGATTATCACGAAGTCATCCGAGGCAAGCTCAACTTATTATTGAAGCAGATGCGGGAACACATTGGAGAGATAGAAGGCCGGGGATTCGTGGACAGCGCGCCTGTATTGGAGAGGACCTGGGCTGTACGCAGCGGACTGGGTTGGATAGGAAAGAACGGGAACCTCCTGCACAAGCAGGCGGGGTCTTTTTTCTTCATTGCCACCCTGATCGTGGACCTGGAGCTGGAGTATGACGTTCCTTTTGCCGGAGATTATTGCGGCAGCTGCAGGAAATGTATAGACGCCTGTCCTACGGATGCCATATCAGATGATAAAGTGGTAAATGGCAGCCAATGCATCTCTTATTTTACCATCGAGCTGAAAGACCTGTTGATCCCCGATACCATGAAAGGAAAATTCCAGGACTGGCTGTTCGGCTGCGACACCTGCCAGGATGTATGTCCCTGGAACCGTTTCTCCAAGCCTGCTACGGAAATGGCCTTCTCTCCTATCCCCGCCATCCTTCATTTCAGGACAGCCGAATGGGAGGAGCTGACGGAGGAAAGTTTTAAGGAGATCTTCCGGCATTCACCGTTGAAGCGTGCCCGCTATGCCGGTATCCGGCGGAACCTGCAGTTCATCACGCCTGATCCATCTGCTATTTAGCTTTCCCGGGAAGCAATACTAGCCGGAGGCCGCCATAGAAGAGATGCTGCGTGCCTGAGCCCTGTTTCTGCAGGCTGGTGAGGCCGTATTGGACCTGAGGTCCCGCCTGAAGGCGAATGCCCCTGATGGGAAGTCCAACCAGCAGCGCGGTGGCCAGGTTGAACTGGGTTTTATTCGTCACACTGCCATCCTTATAGAACACCCCTGATTTCGAATTGAAATAAAGCGCGTTCGAGCTTACCAGGTAGGAAAGAGAGAAGCCTCCCTCCCAGAACAGCGGCAGGCTGCGGCTGTGGTTAAATTGCCAGACAACCGATGCCGGCAGCTCCAGGTAATAATACCGATTGATAAAAACATCGTTATCACCAACTGAATAGTAGGGATAGGCTGCTGCAGCCACCTGACTCGGGGCGGTGAAAAGGGACTGGGCGGAATAATTTGCGGACGGAAAATTATCTACCCTTTGCCCGATCTGGATCTTCGAGGAATAATAATGTAAGTCCAATCCCAATGACAAGGCAAGGTTCTTCCGGAGGGGCCTTTGTACGACGATACCTGCCCAGTAAGAAAGGCCGGGCTGTACGTGGGAAGTATAGGATTTAGGCTGACCGCTGATAGGAGCCGCATTGGCCCTCAGGTCCAGACTGGCCACCGCCGGCGGCTGCTGGAATAAGGTCTTGTTCTGCGAGGACAACCCTATTCCTCCTGCGAAGCCTGCCTCCCAGGAATATTTCGGCTTAAGCCGGACTGGCGCGCTGGCAGCTGTAAAAGCCTTGCCGGCAGAGGGCAAACTTCTCGCCGCAGGAGCAGAAAAATGGCGATCGAAAGTATTCAGTCCGGGAAGCGAAATGCGACCGGCAACGGCCTTCGTGGCGGCAGCGGAAGTAACGGGTCCTGCTACTGAATGACCTGTCATGACGTCTTCGCCGGTGGATTCGCCGGCAGGTGTTCCCCCGGAGGTCGCGGACGGTGCTGCCCGCCTGGCGTGAGACAGCCGTATACCGGCTACACCGGAAGAAGGAATGGAAGAAGCCCTATGTGTATAAGCTTGCGTAAAAGTTGAACCTTGCGTAGATGTTGTACCTTGATTAGAAGTTGAACGAGCCGGATTGATCCGCGCCGACACAGCAGGCGCAGCAGCGGGTAAGCTGGATACGTTGGATGAGGAGGCAGGAGGCGTTGCTGTCGGCGATGTTGCCGGGAGTTTGCTGGTCCGTGAAAAATAGATCACTCCGGCGCCCGTCATCAGGAGCGCCGGCAGCAGAAACAGCCAGAAAACGGGTACTCTGCGTCTTTTTTTACCGTTGACGGCTTGCTCCACCCTTGTCCAGACAGCGTCCGAAGGGCTGAAAGACAGCTCTTCCAGCTTTTGCTGTACTTCTTTCTCAAATTTAGGGTCGTGCATACGTCTCATTTTTTGTTACGGCCGATAGTTTTTTTAACCAACTGATCAGCAGGGACCTCGCCCGCGCATACTGTGAACGGGAGGTACCTTCATTGATGCCTAATATCTTACCGATCTCCACATGACTGTATCCTTCGACTGCGTGCAGGTTGAATATCGTCTGGTATCCCGGCGGCAGCTGGCGGATCAGGTCGGCCAGTTCCTTGGTGCTCAGCGTTACTTCCGGGTCATCGTCCGAGACGGGATGCAGCACCCCTTCCGTAAACAGCAGCTCCGTCTGGTAACGGCTGTGTTTTTTCAGGTAATTGATCGCCGTATTGACCATGATCCTTCGAACCCACCCTCCCAGCTCACCGGAAAAGCTAAACTGGTGCAGATTTTTAAACACCATGATAAACCCCTCTTGCAGAACGTCTTCCGCATCGACCATGGATTTGGTATATCGATAGCATACCCCCAGCATATTTCCTGCGAAATGCTCATACAACCGCCTTTGAGCAGCTGTATTCCCTCTCAAACAGTCTTTTACCAACTGGTGATAATCCATTCCTTATTTGTTAACAATGTTGACAATTAAACAGCATTTACCGTTGCATGGCAATTGTGCGCAATTTCTCTGAACTACTTTAAATTTGCCCCTCATGCAAACGAAATCGCTAACCGACAGGGATCACGAGGTGATCTGGCATCCTTATACCCAACATAAGAATAAATTGCCCCCCATCCCCGTGGTCCGGGGCAAAGGTAGCCTGTTGTTCGATGAAAAAGGCAAAACTTATATAGACGCCATCAGCAGCTGGTGGGTCACCATCCACGGGCATGGGCATCCTTATATCGCACAGAAGATCTACGAGCAGGCACTTTTGCTGGAACAAGTGATCTTTACCGGCTTTACCCATGAACCGGCCGTGTCGCTGGCAGAACGACTGCTGCCGCTGCTGCCGGGAGATCTTTCCAGGATCTTCTATTCCGACAATGGCTCGACGGCCGTGGAAGTGGCCATCAAAATGGCCATTCAGTACTGGAGTAACAAAGGGGAGGATAGAAAAAAAATACTGGCGCTGCGCAACTCGTACCATGGCGATACTTTCGGGTCCATGAGCATCAGCGGGCGCAGCCTGTTCACTGCAGCTTTCCAGGATTACCTGTTCGAACCGGTGTTCATTGATGCCCCTGACCGGGAAAATATCGGGCAGCTTAAGGAGTTTCTCCGCCGCCAGGGCAGTGAAATGGCTTGTTTTATCTATGAGCCGCTGCTGCAGGGAGCGGGCGGCATGCATATGTACGAGGCGGCGCTTTTAGATGAACTGATGGGCGTGGCGAAGGAAATGGACATATTGCTGATCGCCGACGAGGTGCTGACAGGTTTCGGACGAACGGGGCAATTATTTGCGGGGAGTTACCTCCGGCATACCGCCGATATCATTTGCCTTAGTAAGGGGCTGACGGGAGGTACGATGGCGCTGGGCGCTACAGCTGCCACGGAAAGGGTCTTCGAAGCATTTCTCAGCGATGACAGGCGGAAGACCCTTTTCCACGGCCATTCATTTACGGCAAACCCGCTGGCCTGCGCGGCTGCGCTGGCAAGCCTGGACCTCCTGCTGGAAGCACCATGCGCTGAACATATCCGGCGCATCGGCACACAGCATGCGGCATTTGCAGAAAAGATGAAGGCTTATGACATCGTCCGGGATGTGCGCATACTTGGCACCGTTGTTGCCTTCGGGATCAGCCAGGGAGAGGATGGTTATATCAACCCGGCCGGGCTGGATCTGACGCAAAAGGCGATGGAGGAGGGCATCTATCTGCGGCCGCTGGGAAACACCGTCTATATTTTGCCGCCGTATTGTACCACAGAGGAAGAGCTTGAAAAGATATATGATTTCCTGGAAGGATACATTAAAAAAGCCCGGTCATAGACCGGGCCCTTTTTTTGTTAGCTCTTTATGGGGATCGTCACCTGCGTTTTGTCCCAGGTGATGGTCAGACCGGCTGCCGGTCGCGCAATCGTCAACTGCTCTACGGGAGCGGACAACATCTTCACCGGAACTACTGTTTGCAGTACGTCCTTGTCCTTATTCTTATCATAGTCGTAAGCGCCCCATTGTCCCAGCTTTGAGTTGAGAATAATGGTCCATTGCTTTTCCTCGGGAATGACAAAGAGGGTGTAAGTACCGGCCTTAACGGGCTTACCACCAAAAGTCACATCCTTGTCGAAAGTGATCTGGGTGGCTTCGTCGGCGCCGCAGCGGTAAACTTTACCATAGGGTTCCAGCTTTCCGAAGATCTCCCGGCCCTTCTTATAGGGACGGCCATAGGTGACGGAAAGGTCTTTGGCTTTGAGTGTGTCATGCGGGCTGGCGCGTTTCTTCGCTTCCTGGCTGAAAGCCGCCAGTCCTATGAACAGGATCGTCGACAATAAAAAGGCTTTTTTCATACTTGCATCATTTGATTGGTTAAAAATGGTGGTATACAAACATATTACATTGTCAGAAAATCCATCTACCGCACATAAAGTTATGGGGTCTTTTCCAGATATTGTTTCAATCCCGCCAAAGATTCTTCCATCAGGGGCCCGAATTGTTTGTCATATACGAGTATCCCTAATTTTTCCCAGGGATACCAGCGGAAATGGAAGTCGAACCAGGACTGAACGGTGATGCTGTCGCCGCTGGTCTGCAGAATATTGTATCCCCCTTCGAAATGTTTCCCGGTCGACAGCCGCCAGTCCAGCGCTACGGAATCGGGCGCCGAGGTCATGAGCGTCAGGGCCAGCTGGTCTGCATGCAAAAAAGCTCCTTTGCCGGAAGCCGGAGAAGAATAGTTTTTTCCCGTCAGGGGTGTGGCGCGGATGAACGCATTCCATTCCTCCCATCGGCGCAGGTCGCCAATGGCGGCATATACCTTTTCCCGGGGAACCGCTACGTTGACAGCACGGGACAACCGTAGCCGGGACGGGAATAACAGGGAAAGGGCGGTCAGGACCCCAAAGAGGACGATGGCGCTGAGTAGCAATAATTTTATGATGCGCATAAATTGGGTTCATTTTTTTATCTCCACATATTATTCCCATTTGAATACTTTGATGGCGACAGCGTATACGACAATGCCCCATAGAGCAAGTATCCCCAGCTGTTTGCCGCAATCGGTGAGGCGCGCCCCTTCGAAAGCCACGTTGCGCATGGCATCGTTCAGCTGTTTGAGCGGCAGCACCTCGCATATCTTCTGAAGCCACGCCGGAAAAGCCTCTGTAGAAAAAAAGGTCCCTCCCAGCAGGAATTGCGGCAGGGTAAACAAGTTGGCAAAAGGAGGAATAGTGCTTTCGCTTTTCGCTACGCTGCTGATGATGAAGCCGAAGCCCATGAAAACTATGAGCCCGAATAAGCTAAGGAAAAGCATCTCCAGGAAAGTGATCCAGCCATGCACCAGGGTGAAATGAAAGGCGACCTTGCCGATGACGATGATGACGATGGCCGTGATCAGCTGGAACAGCACCCTTGCAAGGCCTTCTCCGAGGATAATGTATTTTTTGCTGATGGGAGTGGCGTAGAAACGCTTTAGCACCAGCTGCTGGCGGAGACTGAAAAAAAGAAAGGCCACACCGAATACAGCCGCGCTCAGGAGCGAAAAACCCAGCATACCCGGTAGTATGAAGTCGATCATGGCATATTTCCTGCCGGTGATCATGGGTTGCTCGTCCACGCTCATGAACTTATACTGCGCAGGTATCTTCTCATCCTCTGCATACCGGATGGCCTGCGCCAGGGACATTCTTACGATCGGGTACTTATCCCCGGCAGCTGAGGACGTCTGCACACGGAAGTGGTATTGCATAAAGCCCATGGCCGACCTGGAAGAATCCACAGAGAGAACAGCACCTATCCTTCCTTTTTCAAGATTGCGGCGAATGGAGACGGCGTCAGTATCCTTCGATAGCTTTATCGTCGGGTAAGACAGCATACCATGTATGACGCCATTGGAAGTGTCAGCCCTGTTGGTCAATGCAATATATACTGTAGGACCGCCTCCGCTGATAAAGCCAAAAACCAGGATGAACACAAGGGGAAACCCAAAACTGAAGGCCACGGAAGCCGGATTCCTGAAAATGGCTTTCAGACTTCCTTTGGTGATTGCCAGCATTGCCCTCAGCTGGTTGTATTTTTCTGCCATATGACGAAGGTCGGAATAAATTATGTGATCCGCTATTCAATGGTGAGATCGAAAGGCAATTTAGCCTGGCCGATGCCGACCGATGCCTTTAATTTTTTGATAGTGATCCAGGTCTTGTAGCCGTCTTCTCCCAGTTGATCCTTCATGGCCTTTGCGCTCATCGACTTCTTGTAGCCGCCCAGCAACTGGTCCAGGAAACTTTTTGGCTCGGGATATTCTTTCAGCCTGTAGTCATTGGTCTTCGCCATACGGGCCGCGCAATCGATGGCGTCCTGCAGGGTGCCAATGCGGTCCACCAGTCCAATGTCCAGGCCTCTGACGCCGCTCCATACACGCCCCTGGCCAATGCTGTCTACATATTCTATCGTTCTTTTACGGCCATCCGCCACACGGGTCTTAAAGTCCAGGTAGGTAGTGTCGACACCGTCCTGCAGATATTGTCGCTGGGAAGGCGTCAGCGGCCTGGTGACGGTGAGCGGGTCGGCTTCGGGCGCCGTTTTTACCCCATCGAAGGTGACGCCCAGCTTATCCCGGAAGAAGTTCTGAAGGTTAGGCACTACGATGAACACGCCGATAGAGCCCGTGATGGTGCCCGGCATGGCAAATACACTGTCGGCATTACAGGAGAAATAATAAGCTCCTGAAGCCGCCACATCCCCAAAGCTGACGACCACGGGCTTGTCCTTCCTTGCCAGGCTGACCTCCCTCCATATATTCTCACTGGCCAGCGAGCTGCCGCCGCCGGAGTTCACCCTGATCACGATGGCCTTTACATCCTTGTCGAAACGGGCTTTCCGCACCAGCCAGCGATAGGTGTCGGATCCTATTTCGTTCCTGTCCCCTTTGCCATCCACGATATCGCCTTCCGCATAGATGAGGCTGATCTTATCCTTGCCTTCGGCCTTATAGTCCACCGCTTTTGCGTATTTGCCCAGGGGAATAAAATTGATGAACTCGTGCTTGTCGATGTTCAATTTCTGCCGCAGCTCATCCTTCAACTCATCATCATAACGAAGGCCATCTATCAACTTATACTTTACGGCATCCCGGGGATGCCGGATAAGATGTTCGTTCACACATTTGCGTAATTGGGCTGTATCCAGGCTGCGCTCTTTTGCGGTCGTATACAGCAGGCGATCATAAAAATCATTCAGCAGCTCAGTCAGCTGGAGACGGTTGGCCTCCGTCATCTTATCTTCCCGCAGCGGCTCGGTGGCGCTTTTGAATTTGCCCGCATAAAAGATCTGGGGCTGTATATCCAGCTTTTGGAGGGTGCCTTTCAAAAAGGTCATTTCCACGGCAAAGCCTCTCCAATCGATGCTGCCTTTGGGGTTACAGTAGATCTTGTCGGCGACATTGGCCACATAGTAAGCCTTTTGCGGAAAAGATTCTCCATATGCATAGACGAACTTACCGCTCTTTTTGAAATCCTGAAGGGCGTTGCGGATCTCCTCATTGGTGGCAAACCCGTTGGGGTCATCGCTGCATTTCAGAAAGATGCCTTTGATGGCCGAATCCCCTTTGGCATGGCGGACCAGCCGTACCAGGTCATATAATCCGGGAATATCATACTGATCTTCCGAGCCCAGCCCGGACAGGGGATTGTCCTGCACCTGTTCGCGGACAGATTGGGCAAGGTCTATGACGAGAATGGATCTTGCCTCTACATCCGGCTTCTTCGGGGATACAAGCCCGCCTACTATACCCGCCAGGACAAACACCACGATCACCGCAAAAACAACCAGCGCCAGCAGGGCCGCCAGGAACGATTTAAAAAAGCCTCGCATGAAAAGGATGTTATATTTTTTAACCTAAATCTAAAATTATAAGATATTTGAGCTCCCGAAATTACGGAATCTATGAACATAGCCTATTTATTGATAGGTGGCAACGAAGGTGACAGATCGGCTTATTTGCGGGAAACAACCCGGCAAATCGGGTCCCAGGGCTCCAGGATCATTCGACAATCGTCCGTATATGAAACGGCGGCCTGGGGCAAGACGGATCAGGCTGCTTTTCTCAACCAGGCGCTGATCGTTGAAACACCTTTGGACGCCCCCGCCCTGATGCAGCGCCTGCTGGCCATAGAGGAACAAATGGGGCGCATACGGACAGAACGATATGGCTCGCGGACCATCGATATCGATATCCTTTTCTTCAATGAGGACGTCATCCGTCTGCCATGGCTGATCATTCCCCATCCGGAGGTGGCTAACCGCCGTTTTGCCCTGGCGCCTGTGAATGAGATCGCGCCGGACTATGTGCATCCTGTCCTGCAAAAGACCATACACGAGCTGCTGAACCTATGCCCGGATAAGCTGGAAGTAAAAAAACTAATCATAACCGGATGAACTATCATTTTATCACAATAGAAGGCAATATCGGTTCCGGAAAGACAACCCTGGCGCATATTCTTTCTAAACATTTTAATGCAAGGCTCATATTGGAGCAATTTGCCGACAATCCTTTTCTCCCGAAATTCTATGAAAATCCCGGACAATATGCTTTCCCGCTGGAGCTGTTCTTCATGGCGGAGCGATACAAGCAGCTGAAAGAGCTGGTCCACACCAGCGACCTGTTCCAGAGCCTCACAATCTCGGACTATCTCTTCACCAAATGCCTGCTCTTCGCCAAAGTGAATCTGCCGGAGCAGGAATTCCGTCTCTACCAGAAGCTGTTTGATATCATCCATACCCAGCTGGTGCAGCCGGACATACTTATCTATCTCCATGCGCCCGTCAGCCGGCTGCAGCAGAACATCAAAAAAAGGAACCGGTCCTATGAGCAGGGCATTGCGGATGGATACCTGTTCAATATCCAGGAAGCCTATACCAACTATATTCGGCAGCATAATATAAAGACCATCTTTATAGACGTCAGCAATGCGGATTTCCTGGGGAACAGCGCACATCTGCAGGTGATCCTGGATGCTTTGGAAAAAGACCTTGACGACGGACAACATTATTTTACATTACCATGACCCAGGAAGGCAACAGACAGACAGCGCTGGAAATATTACGTATCCCGGAATACCGGAACTTTATCTTAGCCCGTTTTTTTTACGTTATGGCTATGCGCATGGTGACCACCATCGTGGGTTGGCGTATTTATGAGATCACGCACAATGCATTTGCCATCGGGCTCATCGGTCTTTCCGAGTTTGTCCCGGCATTCTGCCTGGCCCTCTATGCAGGGCACGTCATCGACAAGAGCGATAAGCGGCGTCTGCTGCTGATCACAACCAGCTGCTACCTTGCCTGCGTGACAGGTCTGATAGCGCTCTCCGCAGGGCCCATCGTACGATCCCTGGGCGCCCACTGGATCCAATGGCTGACGTACACCATCATCTTCAGCACAGGGATCATACGGGCCTTTGCAGGCCCCGCCCTGAGCGCCATCGTCGCCCAGATCGTTCCCCGCGAACAGCTGCCTTCCGCCGTCACCATGAATACCAGCGCCTTCCTGTTTGCCTCGGTGATAGGCCATGCCACCGGCGGCTTTCTCATCGCCCATACCACTTACCTCTATTCTTTCCTCACCGTTGCCTTGTATGTCGGCGTGGCATTGTATTTCCTTTTCACGCTCGCCCCAAAAAAGGTCATGCTCGTGAACTCGGAGAAGAAGACCTGGGACAGCATCCTGGATGGACTGCGCTTTGTCTACAGGACCCGTGAAGTGCTGGGCGCCATGGCGCTCGACCTGTTCGCTGTTCTATTCGGCGGCGCTGTCGCCATGATCCCCGTATATGCCCGGGATATCCTGAAGATCGGGCCTATCGGCTTCGGCTGGCTGAATGCCGCCAGCGATATCGGATCGATCTGCACCATCTTCGCGATGACCCTGTTTCCCCTGCGGCGCCGGCAAGGCCTGATCCTCCTATACGCCATTGCCGGCTTTGGCATCAGCACGATCATCTTCGGCTTGTCCCAATGGTACCTGCTGTCCTTCATCGCCCTGCTGGCCTGCGGGATGCTGGACGGCATCAGCGTCGTGGTCCGGGGCACCATCCTGCAGGTGAAGACGCCTGACGTCATGCGGGGAAGGGTGTCTTCGGTCAATTCCATGTTCATCAATTCCAGCAACGAGCTGGGAATGTTTGAAAGCGGTGTGATGGCCCGTTTACTGGGCGTAGTCCCGTCCGTGGTATTCGGCGGATGCATGACCATCGCCGTGGTGGCGGTCACCTGGTTCAAAGCGCCCAGCCTCCGGAAAATGGAATATTAAGGAAGTGCGGCCATCAGTTTTTCCAACACAAAATACACGATGGGACAAAAGGTTGAGTTCTTCTGCGTGATGGCCGGTCTTTTTATCAACACATCCTCGTCCGTGTAAGGGAATCGTTCACAATCCGAGGGACGTACCTCATAAATACTGCAAAAATTGTCCTGGCCCAGGAATGGACAGGGGGTCATTTTTACCACGTAGTCCCCGTCTTCGTCCAGGCGCAGATAAGTGTCGATGAGATCGCTCTCTTTCACCTTCAGATGCCGGGCGATGCGTTTGATGTCGGGGGGTTTAAAGCGGGGCGAATAATGCTTGCAGCAGTTGGCGCATTGCAGGCAATCGATCTTTTCGAATGCCGCCTCATGAAGGTCCGGCAGAAGGGGTAGTACCTTTTTCTTATCGGCCTTCCCCAGGAAGCGCTTGTAATCCTTCTGGCGGGCGGCGGATTTTTTTTCCCAGTTATTTAACAGATCTGTCATATATCGCTGCCTATTAGTGCTTGATTAACAAGTAAACAATACAAAGGTCCGTTTTTTCGTTTATTTTTGACCATCGTGCACAACCTGAAAGAGCAAATATTATTGTTGATCTCTACGCCACTCTATCTCATCATCATCGGATTGGAGATATTCCTTAGCAACTACAGGCACAGGAAACTGTACTCCCTGCGCGATACACTGACAAATCTTTACCTGATGCTGCTCAATGGCGGCATCGACCTGCTGTTCCGGGCTACCTATTTAATGGTCCTGGATCTATGCTACCGGCATCACTGGATATCCATCACTAATGTCTTCTCCTATTGGTTCCTGCTGCTGCTGGCCGAGGACTTCCTTTACTACTGGCTGCACCGGTGGGACCATGAGATCCGCCTGTTCTGGGCAGTCCATGTAACACATCACTCTTCCGAGCACATGAATTTTACGGTGGGCTTCCGAAGCTCTGTCTTTCAGCCCCTGTACCGTTTTGTCTATTTCATTCCCCTGGCTTACCTGGGATTCAAGCCTTTGGATATCGTTTTTATGTACTCCGCGACCCAGATCTGGGGCATTTTTGTACATACCGAGCTCATTGATAAGATGGGCTGGCTGGAATATATCCTGGTGACGCCTTCCCACCACCGGGTACATCATGCTTCCAATCCCCGCTACCTGGATAAGAACATGGGTATGTTCCTCATCATCTGGGACCAGCTCTTCGGCACTTTCCAGGCGGAGCTTTCCGGGGATGCATATGAGCCCACGAGATACGGCCTTACCACAGCGCCTGAAAAGAAGGATCCCGCCCATATCATCTTCCACGAATGGAACCACATCGGCAAAGACCTTTCCCGTAAGGACATCGGCTGGAAAGAGAAATGGTATTATCTCTTCGGACCTCCGGGCTGGAGCCATGACGGCAGCCGGCAGACAAGCGAACAAATGCGTGAAGCAGAGTCGCGTACATATGGTCAGACCGGCCAGGAGCCCCCACAGCCGGAGTCAATTTTAATTTAGTTTTAATATGTCTTAACTTTCATTCCGGTCTTTCCGGATTAATTTTGTTTTGGTAATTAGTTCATGCTTACTCACAGCAATAAGTTTTAGGGTTTAGGGGTTTTTAAACAGAAAAAAGGCCAGTCCCATTTGTATCAACTTACGGGACGGCCTTTTTTCATTTCCATCCCGCGATAATCACCTTTTATCCACCCTATTAGCTGACCCAATCTAAACCCGCTGTTTTCTCCTTTCCTGGCCGTAACTTTGCACATCTTTTTTTAACGGTCAACCCCCTACTTATATGAATCTATTCGAAAAACAGGCTGGAGAGTTCATCGGTCGTCACATCGGTCCCAATGAAGAGGAAACGGCGCAGATGTTGAAAACCATTGGTGTAGGATCTTTAGACGAGCTTATCGGCAAGACCATTCCCGCTTCAATCCGCAGCAAAGAAGGCCTTGCGCTGCCCGGCCCCGTAAGCGAACATCAGTATCTGGCCGAGCTACGGCAGCTGGCGGCCCGCAATAAAGTATTCAAGTCCTATATTGGTCAGGGATATTACGATGTCATCGTACCCAGCGTCATCTTGAGGAATGTATTCGAAAATCCGGGCTGGTATACGCAATATACACCGTACCAGGCGGAGATTGCCCAGGGTCGCCTGGAAAGCCTGTTGAATTTCCAGACCCTGGTGGCTGATCTTACGGCGCTGCCCCTGGCCAATGCATCCCTCCTGGATGAAGGCACTGCGGCAGCGGAAGCCATGACGATGTTCTTCAATCTGAAGAACAAAGACCATGACCATGTTACTATTCCCCGATTCTTTGTCGACACCAATATATTCGCCCAGACCAAAGACATTCTGCTCACCCGGGCACAGCCGGTGGGCATCGAGCTGGTAGAAGGCGACTATCGGCATGCAACGATCGACGGCTCCTATTTCGGCGCCATCGTACAATATCCCGCCAGTGACGGATCAGTGGAAGATCACCGTCAATTCATACAGCAGGTGCATGCGGCAGGTGGTTTTGTAGCAATGGCTACGGACCTGCTGTCCCTGACCTTACTGACGCCTCCCGGCGAATTGGGAGCCGACGTGGCCGTCGGCAGCGCACAACGTTTTGGAGTGCCGATGGGGTTCGGAGGGCCGCATGCAGCCTTCTTTGCCGCCAAGGACGATTTCAAACGCAGCATCCCCGGACGTATCATCGGTGTAAGCATCGATGCGCAGGGCAACCGCGCGCTGCGAATGGCGCTGCAGACCCGGGAACAGCATATCAAGCGGGAAAAGGCTACCTCCAATATCTGTACTGCCCAGGCCTTGCTGGCCAATATGTCGGCCATGTATGCCGTGTATCACGGGCCCGAGGGTCTCACCGACATCGCCAAACGGGTAAGCCTGCTGGCCCGAACCCTTTCCCACGAGCTGGGAGAATTGGGATATCAGAACCTGAATACAGCCTATTTCGATACGGTGCGGATCAAATCGGCCGACCCTGCCGCGATCCGCAGCCTGGCTGAAGCCAGGGAGATCAATTTCCGCTACTACGGCGACAACATCGGCATCACCCTCAACGAAACAACGACGCAGCAGGATGTGCTGGATATCCTCGGTGTCTTCCAGGCAGCGGCAGGCAGTGACCTGGCCATCGCCACTTTCGAAGTGGAAGATGACACATTGGACAATATCCCTTCAGCCCTTACCCGTGTTTCGTCATTCCTCACACATCCCGTCTTCAACACGCATCACAGCGAGTCGGAAATGATGCGCTATCTGAAGAGCCTGGAGAACAAGGACCTGTCGCTGAATACGTCCATGATCTCACTGGGGTCCTGTACCATGAAACTGAATGCCGCCACGGAGCTCATCCCGGTGAGCTGGCCTGAGTTTGGCGGATTGCATCCTTTTGCGCCTGCTGACCAATGGAAAGGCTACCGGCAAATGATCACCGAGCTGGAAAAGGCACTGAGCGAGATCACCGGGTTTGCCGCTACATCCCTGCAGCCCAACAGCGGGGCCCAGGGAGAATATGCTGGACTGCTTACCATCCGTGCTTATCATGCCGCTCATAAGGAAGGGCACCGGGATGTAATGCTGATCCCGATCTCCGCGCATGGCACCAATCCTGCCAGCGCAGTAATGGCGGGCATGAAAGTGGTAGTGGTAAAAAGCGATGAGGACGGACATATCGACGTGCCTGATCTCAAGGCCAAGGCAGCCCAGTACAAGGATAAGCTGGCCGGCCTGATGGTTACCTACCCCTCCACACACGGCGTATTCGAGGAAAGTATCAAGGATATTTGTAAGGCCATCCATGACAATGGCGGCCTGGTGTATATGGACGGGGCCAATATGAACGCCCAGGTGGGGCTCACCAGTCCGGGTATCATAGGGGCCGACGTGTGTCACCTGAACCTGCATAAAACTTTCGCCATCCCCCACGGCGGCGGCGGCCCCGGCATGGGGCCCATTTGTGTCAATGAGAAGCTGAAACCTTTTCTGCCGGGGCATGTCGTGCTGGAAGCAGCTGCAGCCATCGCCCATGCTTCGTCCAACGGATATGGCGCGCATGAAACAAAGGTTCATGCAGTATCTTCAGCGCCCTACGGTTCAGCCAGCATCCTGCTTATCAGCTATGCTTATATAAGGTTGCTAGGGGCAGAAGGACTTACCCGGAGCACGAAATATGCCATCCTCAACGCCAACTATATGAAGGCGCGACTGGAGAAACATTATAAGATCCTGTACAGCGGCAGCAACGGTACCTGCGCCCATGAGTTCATCGTGGATCTGCGTCCTTTCAAGGCGACTGCGGGAATAGAGGCGGAAGATGTTGCCAAACGCCTGATGGATTACGGCTTCCATGCCCCTACCCTCAGCTTCCCGGTACCCGGCACCATTATGATCGAGCCAACGGAAAGCGAAGACAAGGCGGAACTGGACCGATTCTGCGACGCACTGATCGGCATTCACGAAGAGATCGTCCGGATAGAAGAAGGCACGGCCGATAAGGCGGACAATGCATTGAAGCACGCGCCGCACACCCAGCATGTCATCTGTGCCGACGAATGGGATCATGCATACAGCCGCAGCCAGGCTGCCTTTCCCCTGCCCTATGTGAAAGAAAACAAGTTCTGGCCCAGCATCGGGCGTGTCAATAACACCTACGGTGATCGCAACCTCATCTGCACCTGCGAACCGGTGAGTTCCTACGCTGAGCTGGCTTAGTCAACAAGATATGATACTGCAACAGAGGCCGTCCCGACATTTGTCGAATGGACGGCCTCTGTTAGTTATTGAATCCAAACCAGCCCATTTTACGTATATGGAAAGGCTATGCATACACCTCAGCACAGGGGCAGCGGGCTAATAAAAAGCCTGTTTCTCGAAAAAGGATTGTATCTGCGATATACCCATCTCAGGTATTACGAGGACATCGAAAGCATACAGCTTTCGAAAACACCCGGAAGCGAGATCATTTTCGCAATGTGTTTTCTGCTGACCCCTGCTTCGCTTAAATTGGTTAAGACTATTTTCAGATCTTCACCCCAGGCAGGCTACCCCAATAATATATTCCTAACGTCTAACAACAACCGCCTGTCCGGCCGGATACCGGAGGGTGTATTTTCGCATACGATGGAGCTGCTGTTTTCGCGGGAATGGCTTTGCACCCGCCTGGCAGGCATGGAAGAGCAGATCGGATCCATCATAGACATGCCGGGAGAGGGAAACCCCGTATCCGTAATGGCAGAGACGACCCGGACCAGCGACGATCGCCTGCTCAGCGAAATAGAGTTCGAGCTGTATAAGCCGTTGCTCAATTCACAGGCCGTGCGTTCGCGGGCGCTGACACTCCTGGCTAATATCGTCCGGCGCATTCCCGGAGAAAAAAAAGGTCGCCGTCTCCGGGACGGCCTTTAATAAGCTGCCTGCAATACACTCAATGTCACTGGATTGGAAGCGTTATGCGTGCTGCCCGACAGGAATATGGTATAGGCTGCGCCCGCCACCAGGTTCACGCTGGAAACGGTGGCGATCACAGAGTCTGTTCCCGCCTTTTTTGCCTGCAGGCTATAACCTCCCGCTGTCACGGCCTGGAAAGAATTGTAGTAATAGCTACTGGCATTATCAGCTACCTGCCGCCCCTGCTGTACAGCTGTTGTATTCATAAAGAGATCGACAGAAGGAGCATCGGGGCAGAAGTTAAAAAACCGGTAGTTGGCCCCCGACAGCGAAAGATTGGAAAAATCGTCGCTGATCTTTATCGAGCCCAGGCCGGCGCCGCCTTGGGTGTTATAGAGGATCAAGGTGTAAAATCCAAGGGAATCATAGGTGGAAGCCGGCAGTGAGGACAGCACGCTGTCAGAGCCGGCCACCTTGAACTTTATATCATAGATGCCGGGAGGCACCTGACCGTAGCTCGTCGAAAAAGTCCCTGCCGCAATGGCTGAGGTTTTTTTGTCCCCGTTGAAATAGACTTCCATAGAGGAGGAATAGGGTGCCATGTGCATCAAAGTAATAAAACTGATATTATTGCTGTTCTGATTGGTACCTGAGCCTGTTTTCATACAGCTGGAGGAAATTCCGATAACCAGTATCACTACTAAAATCTTAAAAAAGTTACCTGCACGCATGTTTTTACTCATGATTTATTTTTTTAATATATCTGCAACTCGTCGACATCCACCCCTTTGACAATCTCTACGTCTTTTCCGTTGCTTAGGTTGTCTGGGAGCAGCTTAAAAAGAAGCACCTGCCTCCCGGTTGGGAAGGCAGGTGCAAGGTAAGATTTTAGCATAATTCAGTAGCGACCGGGATCTACTTGACTTTGACCTTAATGGTTGTCGCCAGCCTGCTGCCGTAGGACCGGTGGATACCATCGGCAAATTGCAGGGTCAGTACGTGTTCGCCGGCTGGCAAGGTCACGTCGGTACTGGTTTGAGCCTTGCCGAAATGCAGGTGATGCTCGTCTTTGGGTACGATCACGCCCGCGGCAATGGAATCGCCGGCGTCGATGAGCAGGTGATGGTGTCCGGAGCCGGAGACGATAGCGCCCGCCGTATCCACCTTCAATCCATCCATTCCCATTTCCACTTTAAAGGGAGACTGCACCGTCTGCCCGTCCTTCAGGTTCTTAAAATAGACCTTACTGCCTGCCGGCACTTCCGGCAACGGCGTTATCGCCTGGTTGCTGTCGGGCGTATGATTCATAGCCATTGTATCATGACCGGCCTTCTGGGAAGTGTCGGTAGCAGCGGCAGCCTGGTCACCCGCATTATTGCAGGCAGCAAGTCCCAGCAGCAATGCAGCAGGAAGAAAATAAAGCTTACGCATCATAGAAATGTATTTTGTACAGGAAAGGTACTTAATAACTATCAATCAATCATCAATCTATGCCGTCACCCAGGTGGTTTTCTCCTTCACAGGCTTCCGTGATCCCGCAACGGACGGCACGCGGACATACCCGAGGTAAAAGAAGCCCATCAGCTTGTCCCCCTCTTCCAATCCGAAGAATGCTCCGGCAGTGGGATCATAGGTAGGTCCCCCTGTGCTCCAATATCCGCCCAGTCCGTAGGCTGTCGCCGAGAGGTATATGTTCTCCACTGCGCAGGATACCGCGGCTATCTCTTCTATTTCCGGGATATCGGTGGTCTTGCTGCGGCGAAGGATGATCGCGATGATATGCGAAGCTTTCAGGGGGTTTGCCAGCAGCTTGTTGTATTTATCCTGCCTGAACCTTTCGCCGGCCGTCTGCTGATAGCGTTCAGCCTGGAAAGCCGCGAATTTCTTCAGTCCCTCCCCGGTGAAGACGGTGAAATGCCAGGGTTCTGTCGCTTTATGGTTGGGCGCCCAGCAGGCATTCTCCAGCAGTTGCCAGATGATGTCCTCGTCTATGAGCCTGCCTTTTTCAAACTGATCAGGGAAGGTGCTCCGCCGCAGGCGGATGAGCTGGTTGACCTGGACAGGTGATATCATTTGTTCATTGATCGCAGGCATGTATATGGATCCGTTGATGAAACGCAAAGGTAGGTTACAGGCATAAAATGAAAAAACCCGTTCCGGGAAACCTGGAACGGGTGTAAGTAATTTACCATAAGAAGGACGTTTCTTACAGTGAGAGCCCTAAACAGGACAGGACATTGGACGATGCTGGTTTTTCAGAGGTAATGGATGTTGAGCCTTAATTTGGTTTTGCAAATGGATACGGATCTATCATTCATTCATACTGCAAAGGTCCGTCAGTCACGAGAGAAAACAAATTTTTCGTATGACCAATCCGTTACCATTTGTGGTTATCTTATACAGGCCTAAAAGCAAACCCTTACACGAACATAATTGGCCTCTCCGGCAGCGTAAAACATACAGTTTCAGCATCGTATTTTACACAACCCTCCGCCGTAAATTCCGAACCACCTGGGATTTTGCCGGCTCGTCAAAGAAAAAAAAGCTTATCTTGCGCTACATTTTATTACCAATACAATTAATGATGGACAACAAAACAACAGGCACCGTGAAATTCTTTAACGCCGACAAGGGCTTTGGTTTTATCAAGCACGACGACGGCAATAAAGAGACATTTGTGCATGCCAGCGGTCTGATCGACCAGGTCAAAGAAAACGATCGTGTAGAATTTGATCTTCAAAATGGCAAGAAGGGCCTGAACGCAGTGAATGTAAAATTGATCCGATAAGACCGATCATTTTAAAAAAAAGACGGGGTCCTGTGACCCCGTCTTTTTTTTTCGTTAAATTTGGTTCTATGCGTTTAATTCTCCTTTTATCCCTGTCATTGTGCACCCTGTCCGGCTTTGCACAAAAATTCTATCTCTTCGTAGGCACTTATACCAATGGCAATGCCAGCAAAGGCATTTACGTCTACCAGTTCGATGCCGCTACGGGCGACGCCACGCTGGTCAGCACGGCAGCTACGGCGAGCCCTTCCTACCTGGCGCTGGCGCCCGGGGGAAAATTCCTGTATGCCGCCAATGAAGCCGAAGAAAATGACTCCGCAGGAGTAAGCGCTTTTGCCTTTGACAAAAGCACCGGCCGGCTGCGTTTTCTCGACAGGCAGGCCACCGGAGGCGGCGGCCCCTGCTATGTGTCAGTGGATGCCCATCGGAAATGGGTAATGGTAGCCAACTATGGCGGCGGCAGCCTGGCTGCCCTGCCCGTTCATGCAGACGGCTCATTGGGAGCACTGACACAGTTGATCCAGCACACCGGCGCAGGCCCCAATAAAGATCGTCAGGAAAAACCGCATGTACATTCCGTGACCTTTTCCCCCGACGAACATTACCTCCTCGCGGCAGACCTGGGGCTGGACAAACTGTCTATCTACCGGTTTAACGCCAACGCTGCCACCCATCCCCTGACGGCGCCCAAGGATTCCGCCCAACAGGTGGAGCCAGGAGCAGGTCCCCGGCATATCAGCTTCTACCCCGGCAAACCATATGTATATCTGATGACGGAAATGGCCGGCGCGGTGGATGCTTTTCGCTGGTCCAATGGGAAGCTCGTTCCCTTTCAACATATCAGCTCGCTTCCGGAAGGTTTCAAAGGCGACATCGGCAGCGCGGATATCCATGTGGCGCCCAAAGGAAAGTTCCTTTATGCCAGCAACAGGGGCGATGCCAACAGTCTTGCGATCTATGCCATCGATACAGCCACCGGGAAATTGACGGTAAAAGGCTTCGAATCCACCCAGGGCAGCACGCCCCGCAATTTCATGATCGATCCGACGGGTCATTGGCTGCTGGTGGCCAATCAGCGCAGTGACAATATCGTTGTATTCAGCATCGACAAAGTAACAGGCCTGCTGAAAGCCACGGGCAAACAGTTGAGCGTTCCTGCTCCCGTCTGTCTGAAGATGTCCAATTAGGCAATAGTTATAGCTGCTAAGCCCAGGTTTTGCGCAGGAGGCGGAGCCAGTTGCCGTGCATGATATTATCGATGTCACCCGTGCTATACCCTCTCCTGGAAAGCATGTCAGGGATCTTCTGCAGGTCCGCGATCGTCTCCAGGTCATAGGGCGTCTGCTCTTTTCCAAATGCCCCATCCAGGTCCGTGCCGATGCCTGCGTGCAAGGTATTGCCGGCCAGCTGACAGATGTGGTCCATGTGGTCGAGCATCTTTTCCAGGTCGCATTCCATGGCCTCAGGCGTAGACTTCCCTCTTATCCAACCGGGCACCATCATCCACGCGTCCAGGGCGCCCCCGATGACAGCTCCTTTGCCAATAAGGGCCTTGATCATCTCGTCGCTGAACTGGCGATTGTGATCCACCAGTGCGCGGCAGTTGTTGTGGCTGGCCCATACGGCGCCCCCAAACAGGTCCATGGCGTCCCAAAAGGCATCGTCGCAGAGATGGGTAGCATCCAGGATGATATTCCGTCTTTCCATTACCCGCAGCAGCTCCTTTCCTTCCTCCGTAAGACCGCCGGTGGCGTCCGTACCGTTGGCATAGCGTCCGGGACCATAATGGGCGGGGCCTACCGCCCGCAGGCCATATTCGTATGCCTCTTCCAGGTGCCCGGGCGTGATGATGGAGTCGGCCCCTTCCAGGCTAAGGATATAGCCGATGGGCTTTACTCTTCCCGGGTCGGTTTCGTCCTGCCACAGGGTGATATGATCCTCCAAAGAAGCTGCATCCTTTATCATTGTCATTTCCCCGGCCTCTTCCATGGCTTTATACCAGGCCAGCTGCCCCTGTGTCTGCGCCCACGCCTGCCAGGGAGAATGCCAGCCCGGTAAAGGATTGTCCGGCGCCACATACCGGGCTATCTGCGTAGCCACTACCAGCCCGATGCCGCCTTTACGCAGCGCCGGCAGGGATACTGTTCCTTTTCCCCTGTCGGGCTTGTCAGAAAGTCCTTTTTCCCTTTCTCTTATCGCCTGCACAGGAAGGCGAAGGTCCCTGTTCCATTCCATAGCATTCATGCTCAGGTCCAGGTGCGCATCGATTATAAACATAGACAGATCGTACTTTTTTCACCGGATGATCCGGCCGGTGGGCCCGTTGTGAATGAATTGTTCCAGTTCCGCCTTATTGACCAGCGCCCAGTCTCCCGGAATACTTTGTTTGATGGCGCCGCAGGCGGTCGCAAAATCAATGATCTGCTGAGGTGCTGCGCCAGTCATCAGCCCATAGAGCATCCCTCCCGTGAAAGCATCGCCGCTGCCGATCTGGTCGGTGACAAATGGCAGCTCATGCCGGGGTGAAAAATAGCAGGCGCCTTTATACAGGAGGGCGCCGGAATAGTTATGTTGGATCCCCTGTGTCTTACGGAAGCTCATGGCAAGGACCTCCAGCTGCGGCAGCTGCTCCTGCAATGCTTTGCTGCATTCTACGAACCGATCCTCCAATATCGCGGCAGGGTCGGTCTGTATACCGAAATAAACGGCCGCGGAGTCCAGGTCCGCCACGGCTACTTTTGTAGACTGCAGGAGACCGGGCATCACCTCACGGGGATGCTTACCGTATTTCCAGAGTGTGGTCCTGTAGTTGAAGTCCGAAGATATCAGCGCCCCTTGTTCGCGGGCCACCGCCAGCGCTTCTGCACAGACATCGGCTGCCCCCGGCGAGACAGCCGCCGATATGCCCGACCAATGGAAAACCGGGATGCCGGCAAGGCTGCTGTTCCAATCTATGACACCCGGCTGCAGACGTGCATAGGCAGACCCATCGCGGTCATAGATCACCCGGGTGCTGCGAATGCCATTGCCCTGCTCTGTAAAATAAATGCCCATCTTGTCGCCTCCATAAACGATATGGGAAGTATCCACGCCCTGGCCTCTCAATTCCTGGATGCCGGCCCTGGCTATATCATTTTCCGGCAGCCGGGTGATATAGCGTACAGGTATACCCAGCCGGGACAATAATACGCAGGTATTTGCTTCGGCGCCCGCATAATAGGGCTGGTAGGAACCTGCCTGTAAAAAACGGCGTCCTTCCATGCAGTGCAGCCTTAGCATGAATTCACCGAAGGCGGCTAATTGCGGTGTACCGGGAGCGGCTTTCTGAAGCATGTCGGTTTGGTTTTATTGCAGCTCAAATATAGCCTCAATTTCAACAGGAATATTATCCGGCAGCGAACCAAACCCTACGGCGCTGCGGACCCCAATCCCATTCTCATCGCCCCAGACAGCAGCAAAAAGCTCGCTGCAGCCATTGATCACATAGGGATGACGTTCGAATTCCGGGGTACAGTTCACCATACCGAAGACCTTGATCACTCTTTTTATCATACTGAGCTCACCGATATGCGTGCGGATGGTGGATAACATGGTCAGCCCTACCTGGCGGGCAGCCAGCTTACCCTGTTCCATATCCAGTTCTTTTCCAATACGGCCAATAATGAGGGACCGGTCATTTTGCACCGGTCCATGTCCGGACAGGTACAGGTATTTCCCTTCTATCAAATAGGGTTTGTATACTCCCAGGGGACTCGGTGCAGGCGGTAAGCTGAGGGCTAAGCGTACGAATTGCTCTTCGGCATTGTTGATCTTCATATAATGTTCTTTGAAGTGTTATTTATAGCGGGCAGTGGCAGGCTTGTAGATCCTGTCCTCCCCATTGATCTCCACCTGGCGGTACTCCACGACAGCCCGGTATTCATATTGCATGTCCGGCCGGACATGCTGCTCCAGGAGCTGAAATGTACCATCGGCCCGGAGGCTTACCCAGGCCGTTCCCGTCCAGGGCGCAGCGTATAATGTTTCCACCTGGCCAGCATAGGGACGATAATAAAAACGGGCTCTTTTGGCCGCCGATCTTTTGTTGCCAAAAACTTTTCCGGAGAGGAGAACGCCGTCCCTCGTCGTCCTGCCGTCCAGGGTTCGTACGTCTACCGCTTCATCGAATGCCGCATCGATATGCTCCAGCTTTATCACGACAGGGTTGGGCCAGCGATGGTCATCATAGACGCGTTGCGCTTTTACCCCCGACAGCTCCAGGCTCTCCCCCACCTGTTGGAAACGGCAGCCGACGTCATCCTGCTTGTATTCGATGGTCCGGCTGTTCTGCCCCAGGACGCTGACGCGTGTCTCCGGGCCTGCCTTTACGGAATGAAGGCGAAAGGTCTTTCTATCTCCTTCCTTCCATTCACTGGTGACGATGGCGTAAAGTGTATGTGCATCCCGGGCGGTGAACCAGATCTCATTTTCCCGGCTGACGACCCAGCTGCGGACACTGTCCATGCATTCGTGGTTAATAAAATACCAGGCAGCCATTTCACGCAACCGGTCTTCCTGTTCGAATGGCAGCGAGCCATCAGCTTTCGGGCCTACGTTCAGCAGCAATGATCCACCTTTTGCCCTGGCTTCGATAGCCAGCCGGATCAGCTGATTGCCGGATTTGTATCTTTCATTCGTGGGCTGGTATTGCCAGGCCGTTCCCATCGTGATGCAGGACAGCCAGGGGTCTGTGCTCCTTTCCCCGGGCAGCACCTGTTCGGGCGTTTTCATAGCGCCACGGGTGATCAGCAGGTCAGGCTGCAATCGCCAGCAGGTGCTCTTCACCACTTCTTTTGGCGTGCCGTCGATGAACAGCACGTCGATCTTTCCATAGCGGGTCATCAGCTCTTCGCATTGGCGCCGCGTATAGTCGTCATAGGCCTGCCGGATGGTGTCATCCATCTTCACATCTGTCCGGCTGATGGGGATATGATGCTGGTGAAGGAACCAGAAATCCTCGGGTGAAAAATAAAATCCTACTCCCAGTCCCGCCGCACGGGTGGCTTCTGTAAAAGCTTGCAGCAGGTCTGTATGATAAGGCGTATTCATGATATTGAAGGGACTCGTCTTTGTGTCCCACATACAAAAGCCTGAATGATGCTTGGTGGTAAATACAATGTATTTCATGCCGGCCAGCTTCGCCAGCGCAGCTATTTCACGGGGTGAAAAGCGGGCAGGGTCAAAAGACCGGGGCAGCTGGCTGAAATATCTTTCCATGTAGTCATCAGAGGCGCCCACCAGCGAGTGGCTGATGACGATACCCAGCTGGGCATCCACGCCGAAGTGAATAAAGAGGCCTGCGCCGGTGTTGCGGAACCACTCCACCCTTTCCGGTCTGTTGAGGTTGTAGTCGCTGGCCTGGTCGTCGCGGACAGTGTCATTCTGTGCTGCAGCAAGCAGGGGCATCAATAGAAGAAAGAGGGCAGAGAACTGCCCTCTTTTTTGATTACCAAAACTCAGCTTGCTTATGAGAAAATAAAAAAGCCTGTTCATGTACACACATTATCATTTATCCCACCAGATATGTGTCATCAGGTCGTCTGCTCCCTGCCGGGCGATAGCTGCCTTTAAAGCATCGCCGTTGAGGGCCTGCTCGGTCACGGGATAAAGACATCTCCTGAAGATCTTTCCTCCCGTTGCATTGCCGGTATAATTGTTACCCACAAGTGCAGGGTAACCGGTGCGGCGATAGCTGCTATAGGCTTCCGTAGCATCCGGGAAGATGCTCACCCAGAACTGGGTATACACCTGCTGCATCTGCTGATCGAAGGTGCCGGCCGTATTCAGCAGGTTGGCGGATACATAGGAGCTGACCGCCCCGGGATTAATAGTCCCGTCCGAACCTGCGATGATCGACCAGTTGCGCAGGGCGGCCTGCACGCCAAGGGTGTACAGGGCGGCAGCGGTCGAACCGCTGTACCAGCCGCGCAAAGCCGCTTCGGTCAGCAGGAAATAGGATTCGGCCGCAGAGAACACCAGCTGATTGGAGCTCAGCTTCAGGACGGTCTTGGGATTGGGCTCGGAATAAGTGACAAAATTGGGGGGTTTCGTGTATTGGATATTCGCAGGCATACCTTTCTGGATGGCTGCGGAAGTATCCGTAACGCCAGGTGAAGTGTATACCACTGAGATGATCGGAAGCCGGGGATCGTTGGTGGATTGAAGATAATTGATCCATACGTCCTGGTATTTACCGCCTTCCGCGTTATCGTCACCGTCCTGCGCAATGTAGTCGCTGTTCCAGAGCTCGTAAGCCATGGGGTTCTGGTTGATGACCTGGCCGGAACCGAGATACGGCATTTTGGCAATGTCCACATCCTGCGTAATTACCCCTCCGGCAATCGCTTTAGTGGCCCAGCTTTGTGCCGAGGCGATATCCACCTTGGTCATCCGCATGGCAAGACGCAGCATCAGTGAGTAAGCGAATTTCTTCCACTGTGCGGTGTTGCCGTTGTAGATCAGGTCCGCCGCTGCGAAAGTGGGTTTTGAAGCATCGAGGCTTTGTGCAGCTGCATCCAGCTCTGACAGCATGTCGGCATAGATGGCTTGCTGGGCATCATATGCAGGTGTGTACAGGGAGGAGTCATAGCCCAATCCCGCCTGGGAATAGGGAATGTCCCCATACAGGTCGGTGACGCGGGAAAAACAGAATACCCTCCATATCCGTGCAGCGGCAAGCATGTTCACCTTAGCCGGGTCGTTCTTTACGGCTTTGATCACGATGCCCAGCTCGTTGATCTCATCGGGATAGGCTGCGTTAAAAGTGCCGAAGGTCTGCTGGACCTGGGCAGCTACGTATTTGGAGCCGAAACCGGCCACGTCATTATAGCTCGTGGTATATTGCATGGTGCCTTGCAGGAGATACATGGTGCTGCCGCCATAGATGCCCGAAGCATTGCCCATGCCGTCATACAATGCTTTGGTAAAGACATAAGCAGGGATGGGTGCCGCCACGGCATCCGGGTTGGTATTTTCTGCAACAAAATTCTTGGTGCAGGATGTCTGCGCCAGGATACTTAGACCGAGAAGAGCGCTTATATGTAATTTCATATTCATTGCTGTTTGAAGTAATCAATTAAAATTTCAACGACAGGTTGAGCCCATAGGAGCGGGTCCTGGGCAAACCGATGGATTCGAAGCCCTGTGCGTTGCTGTTGGTAAGGCTTTGTTCCGGATCAAAGTTCTTTGTCTTCCTGTACAGGATGAACAGGTTGCGGGCAACGAAGCCGATATTGGCAGACTGTAGTCTGCCGAGATGCCATTTGCTGACTGGGAGGTTATAGCTGGCGATCACCTGGCGCAGTTTGACAAAGCTGCCGTCATGAACGAACAGGTCCGAATAGGTTTTATAGTTGTCGTAATAAACCCGGAGGCCGGATACGGGGACGGTCCTGGTGTATTTATTACCCGACTGATCCACGCCGTTTACGGTGAGGCCATTCTCCCGTCCTTTCAGGGTAGATTTCAACTTGCCCATGCGGGTGGCATAGACTTCGAAGATGGAGAATATCTTATTGCCGAACTTACCGTCAAGGAGGAAGCTGAAGCCAAAACGTTTATAGTGGAACTCATTGGTCAGGCCCATCGTCCAGGGCGCCACGCTTTTGCCGAGATTATGCGAAGGAGCTATTACGGGCAGGCCGCTGGTAGCATTGAAGACGGTGTCGCCATTGGCATTTTTCAACATGCTGGTGCCTACCAGCATGCCGAAGGGCTGCCCGACGATATGCTGAAGGGTGGTATAGCCGTTTACGCTTTGAGCCACCGGAAAAGAGGTCAATCCCGGCGCCAGCTGTATCACCTTATTATTGTTGTAAGCTACATTGTAGCTGACATTCCAGCTGAAATCGCCCATTTTAATGGGAGTACCGGTGAGCAGCATTTCAATTCCTTTATTGTTCAGCTGACCTATGTTGAGATAGGCCGCGCTATAGCCGGAGGTCGTGGATATGGTCGTCGGAAGGATCTCGTTAGTGGTCTTCCGGTTGTAATACGTAACATCCAGCCCCAGCCTGTGATTCAGCATGCTGAGCTCGATACCTGCCTCGTAGGTCGTGGACGTAAAAGGCTTGAGGTCGGGATTGGAGATGATGTTCGTAAAGGCGTTGGGATCGGGCGTCACATTCTGCAGGGGCTGGCCGGAGCTGGGAACGCTGCTGTAGGTCAGGTTGATGGCGTAAGGATCCGGTGCGCCGCCGCCTACCTGTGCCCAGGAGCCTCTGATCTTCGCCAGGTTGAAGATGGCCGGCAGGGTCACCGCATCAGACAGGATGAAGCTGCCGCCGATGCTGGGATAAAAAACACCGTAATGCTTTGGGCTCAGCGTGGAGAACCAGTCCTTGCGGCCGGTGAAGCTGAGGAAGAAGAGACTCTTATAATCAAGGTCCACTGAGCCGAAGGCGGAATTCGTGGTTAAATGTGAAGTAAATGGCGTTACAGAAGAAGTCGACAGGTTTGTAAAGGAATAGAAATAGGGAATGGTAAAGTTCAGGCCGGAAAGGGACAGCTGTTGGTTCCGGAACTTCCGGCTGTTGGCGCCGCCCATTACCGCAATACCGAAGTCCTCTCCGACACGGGTATTATAGGTGGTCGTGAACAGGGCGTTGGTTTCCGATACGTCGGATTTCACCCCCGCATATTGCCCGGTGAGCACGTAGAGCGTGCCGGTCGGCATGATATTGGTGTAATTATAGTTATAAAAATCACGGCTTACGGTGCCTTTGAATACCAGGTTGGGCAGCAGTTTGTAGGCAAGTGAAGCCTGGCCGAGAAAGCGGTTCTTCGTATCATTCTCCTGGAATTTATTCTGGACAAAATACCCGTTGGAGGCGATGGGCGCATCGTTCCACGCTGTTTCATTACCCAATGAATCGTAGCCGGGCTCCAGCCAGCGAACGTCAGCAGTGTTGGCTATTTCCAGGGGAACCCAGTTGGGGTTGCCGAGGGCATCGCCGGCGCTGGTGCGGTTATGCCCCACTTCCAGGTTATATTGGGCCAGGGCGTCCAGTGAAAGCTTATCGGTCAGCTTGCTGTTGATGGCAAGGTTGAACGTTTTGCGGTCAATAGTCGTTTTTGGGAGGATGCCCTTGCTGTTGAGATCGGATGCGCTGAACCGGTAGGTCGTAAATTCGTTGCCACCGGACAAGGCGATGGTATTGGTGAGGGTTTTACCCGTGTGATAATAGTTCTGGAAATTCTTCTTTTGGGCCGTATAAGGGTGCGTTTTACCGTCAACGCCGACATAGTCCGTAGAGCCGTCGATCTTCGCGCCCCAGGAACGGCGCCCCGTGTTCAGGGAAGCCCCGATCGTCGTTGGCTTTACACCACCATCGCCTTGCCCGTATTCGAATTGATAATCGGGGATCACCGCAACATTCTCCAGTGTCCCTGTTGTATTGTATTCCAGGCCGACGCCTTTTTGCATGCGGCCTTTCTTCGTGGTGATGAGGATGACGCCGTTGCTGGCACGGGAACCGTATAACGCAGAGGCCGTGCCGCCTTTCAGGACGCTGATGGATTCGATGTCATCGGGATTGAGATCTCCGATGCCGTCGCCACGGTCCACATTGAAGGTGATACCGTTGACAGTGGGAGCGCCACCAGGCACCGTGTTATCGATCGGCATCCCGTTGACCACATACAGCGGTTGGTTCTCGCCAAAACTGCCGTTGCCCCGGATAGTAACGCGGCTGCTTCCACCGGGTCCGGTGGAGGTACCTACGGCGTTCACACCTGCAATCTTGCCGGTGAGCGCATTGGCAATATTGTTCTCGCGGGCCTGGGTAAATTCAGAACCTTTTACCTCGGTGACTGAATATCCCAGCGATTTCTTCTGGCGGCTGATACCCAGCGCCGTTACAACAACTTCATTGAGACTGGAGCGGCTGCCTTCCAGGGTAATGGACAATACGGTCTGTCCCGGCTGAACCTCGATCTGCCTGGTGCCAAAACCAATGGAGCTGATCTCCAGGGTGCGGGCAGTGACATCGGCAGGTATTACCAGGGTAAAGCTGCCTGAAGGATCGGTAGCCGTGGCGATCTTTTTATTGGCAACAAGCACAACAGTGGCGCCTGCGATGGGCAATCCATCAGACACGCTGCGGACGGTACCATTGATGCGGAGGGATTTGGCGTCCTGCGCCCGGACATGACTGGCCGGGATCGCCAACAGACAGCAGATCAGCAGGCTGCCCAAGACTTTCGGGTGGAATCTTTTCATTATGCAGTAGTTTTAGTTAGTGATGGGACAATTGCGACTATTTTGCAAAATCCTCCCCGAATTTATCATTTTAATCCGAAATTGAAAAAAAATCTGCAAATATTTTGCATTTTAAGGCTGACTAGCCAATTATTAACCGAAAGTTTGCGAATTTTACCCTTACGTTTTATACGTAAACTTTAATTTATTCCTCAAAACCCGTATCATTGCAGATGGAAGGCTGGAATAAGAATGCATTTTGCAAATACTGCAAATTTTTTTAAGGATCCAGAAAACAGTTTTTTTCTATGACAAAGACCAAGGCGAACGGCACTGTGGGTGTATCGCTGCCGAAAAAAGAGCGTAAAATACTGATCCTCAAGCAGGTGAACATACATACACGGCTTATGTTCAATGACCTTGTGAACCTGATCGACGTTTCCGAGGACACGATCCGGCGGGATGTCAATGAATTGGCGGAAGAAGGACAGGTGATCCGGATAAAAGGAGGCGTCATGTCGGCTGCCTACCACATTGGTCATGATTCCGAGACCTACGCACAATCCAACAAGCTGGCGATCGCAGAGAAGGCAATAGAGCTGCTGCGGGATGACATGATCGTACTAATTGGCGGCGGCACGACAATACGTGAATTCATCAAGCGCATACCCAGTAAGCTGCGGGCTACCTTCATCACGGTGAATGTGCTGACGGCCGTGGAATTACTGGACAAGCCAATGATCAAGACCATTATGATCGGAGGACAGATCTCTGCATATAGCCAGATGACCGTCAGCGGAGAGGTCTTCGAATATCTTGCAGACATCAAGGCGGACCTTTGTGTCCTGGGCACCAACGCCATCGACTACAGCAACGGGCTTACCGACTCCGATTGGGAAACCATCCAGGTGAAGAAAGCCATGATCAAGGCGGCGGAGAAGGTAGCCATCCTGGCTATTTCCGAAAAGCTGAACTCTACCATGCAAATGAAGATCGCCGATATAGATGAGATCCATTATCTCCTGACAGAGCTGCCTCCTGACAGCGCTGAATTGCAGGCCTACAGATCAAAAAATCTCACTATTCTTTAATAGTCTGTTTTCCAGGATGGTGCATGACGGTTGTACCGCTATATTTGCTGTCTCAACTAAAGCACTATGACCAAATTTGCTTGCTCCCTGGCTATGCTACAGCTACTTTGCCTTCTGTCCTTTGCCCAGGTAAAGCCGGGGCATCTCCTGGCTGAAAATCTCATCAACCCCATTGGCCTTGACGTCCGGCAGCCCCGGTTCAGCTGGCAGCTATCGGCGGCCGAAAGGGGTATGCAGCAGACAGCTTATGAGATAAAGGTCACCAGGGGGGCCAAAGAAGTAGTTTGGAGCTCCGGCAAAATAAGTTCCGATCAATCTTTATGGGTACCCTATGCAGGTGCTCCTTTGGTGTCCGGCACCCGTTATTACTGGCAGGTACGCATATGGGATAATAAAGGCCGCGGCACAGGCTGGAGCGATCCGGCCTGGTGGCAGACGGCTTTATTCGCTCCGCAACAGGATTATGTGGCAAAGTGGATAAGCCCCGGTTTCGAAGAGTCCTCATCACGCCCCAGCCCGCTGTTCCGGAAAGAGTTTACCTCCGCCAAGTCCCTGGAATCTGCCACGGCCTATATTACAGCTCACGGATTGTATGAAGCGCGGCTGAATGGCCGCCCTATCGGTGATGGCTGTCTGCAGCCAGGGTGGACCTCCTATCACAAGCGGCTGCAATACCAGACGTATGACGTGACATCACTCATCCGCAGCGGCCGGAATGCGCTTGGCGTAACGCTGGCCAGCGGCTGGTATAGAGGTTATATTGGATTCGAACGCCAGAAGGATTATTACGGCAAGGATATTTCATTGCTGTTGCAGCTGGTGATCAGGTATAAAGATGGCAGCACCGAGACCATTGTCTCCGACGGCAGCTGGAAATCTTCCACTGGCGCGATAAAGAGTGCGGAGATCTATCATGGGGAAACGATCGATGCGCGGGAAGAGAAGGCAGGATGGGCCTTGCCAGGCTATGACGACAAGGATTGGAGTGGTGTACAGGTAGCGGCATTCCCCATGAACAATCTTGTCGCCACGCAAAGTGAGCCGGTGAAAAAACAGGAGGTCTTCCACTCGCAACGGATCTTCAACAGTCCTGCTGGTGACCAGCTGGTCGACTTTGGTCAGAACCTGGTGGGCCATGTGGTCCTTAAGGCCAATGGGAAAGCCGGGGACCGTATTATCATTTCCCATGCGGAAGTGCTCGACAAAACGGGGAATTTCTATACGGAGAACCTCCGCAGCGCCAAGGCCAGCGATACTTTTATATTAAAAGGCGGCGGAGAGGAAGTGTTCGAACCCCGCTTTACCTTTCATGGGTTCCGGTATGTCCGTATTGAAGGATATCCCGGCAAATTGACCGCGGACGATCTCCAGGCAGTGGCTTTGTATTCGGATATGCCCAAGACAGGATATTTCCATTGTTCAAATGCCCTCATCAATCAATTGCAGCATAATATCCAGTGGGGCCAGCGGGGCAATTTCCTGGATGTACCCACCGATTGCCCGCAGCGGGACGAGCGGCTGGGATGGACCGGGGATGCGCAGGTGTTCTCCCGCACAGCAGCGTACAACATGGGGGTGGATAATTTCTTCACCAAATGGTTGAAGGATGTTGCGGCAGACCAGTCGCCTGCCGGCGCCATACCCTTCGTCATTCCCAATGTGCTGGGCAACGGCGCCAGCGCAGGCTGGGCAGATGTGGGCACCGTAATACCCTGGAATATTTACCTCGCATACGGCGATCAGCGTGTGCTGGAGGATCAGTATCCTTCCATGAAAGCCTGGGTGGAATATATGCGGTCGCAGAGCAGGAACGATCTCTGGAACACAGGGTTCCATTTCGGGGACTGGCTTTTCTACCGGCCTTTCGACGACAATGACGGCCGGGCGGCAGTGACGGATAAATATCTCATCGCACAATGCTTTTACGCACACAGCACGCAGCTGCTGATCAATGCCGCCAGGGTATTGAATAAAAAAGAGGAGGCCGCCGCTTACGAACAGCTCCTGAAAAGGATCAAAGCGGCCTTTACAAGGGAATATATGACGCAAAATGGCAGGCTGGTCTCCGGTACACAAACTGCTTATGTGCTGGCCCTGCAGTTCGACATGCTGCCTGATTCTCTGCAGACGCAGGCGGCCAGGAGGCTGGCGGATAATGTAAAAGACTATGATTATCATCTCACCACCGGCTTTCTCGGCACGCCGTATCTCTGCCATGTATTGAGCCGCTGGGGTTATACGGATGTCGCTTACCGGCTGCTGATGCAGGAAAGCTATCCCTCCTGGCTCTATCCGGTGAAGATGGGCGCTACCACTATTTGGGAAAGATGGGATGGGATCAGGACCGACGGCAGTTTTGAAAACGCAGGCATGAACTCTTTTAACCATTACTCCTATGGAGCCATCGGCGACTGGATGTATCGCTATGTGGCCGGGCTGGATACCTACGAGGACGGGGCCGGTTATAAGCACAGCATGATCTATCCGCATCCCGGGGGTGGATTGACAGAGGCCGAGGCCAGGCTGCAGACAGGCTATGGCGAGCTGGTCTCCCACTGGCGCCGGGACAAGGATTCTTTGATATTGGATGTAACCATACCTGCCAATACCAGCTCCACCGTCTATATCCCTGCTCCTGAAGGCGGGCTGGTGACGGAGAGCGGGCATCTGCTGGGAAATGTCAAAGAGGTAAAAGTGGCCGGCGTGGGAAGAGGATATCTGATGCTGAGCCTGGGCTCCGGAACCTATCATTTCGCCGTGAAGCAGGACGCAGACCCGAGCACAGCGAGGGTGTCCGAAGGACAATAGGTTGGAGTCTAAATAAACCCGGACCGTCAGGTCCGGTGTAAAGAAACCCTCAGTAGCAAAAAGTTCAAAAAAAATTGTTTGAACCAAAATCTCCGTACATTTGTATATACAACAGTTGTTAAAACATCAATATGCCCCGGGAAAAGCCCAAACAGGTGGAAGAACAGGATGCGCCATGGAAACAGGCCGTAAGGGCTATTCTGACGACCGGTTATTGGATCAGCGACCGCCTGAACGAGACAGTCAAACCCTTCGGGATCTCCGAACAGCAGTTGAATGTCCTGTTCATATTAAAAAAAAGTGGCAAGGCCTGCAACCTATGCGATGTGCAGGAACAGATGTTCCATAAGATGAGCAATGCCACGAGGCTGGTGGAAAAGCTGAGGGTGAAAGGACTCGTCACCAGGGACATCGATGAGGACAACCGGAGACGCGTGGATATTTCCATTACGGCTAAAGGACTTGCTTTTTTGGAAAAAATAGAAACTAAACTAAAAGAAGGTCATCAGTGTTACTATGAGAATAAATTGACAGACCAGGAACATATATTATTAGCGGATCTCTTAGATAAATTCAGAAAGTAAATTTTTTTTCCGCAATTGTTGTATATACAATAGTTGTTGAAAAACGAGCAGAAACAATAGAAAGGCTTTTTCGATGCAGCAATCAATTAAAGGATCAAACATGACAGGCTATGAAACAATTTTTACGTTGTATGATCACCCTGCTGCTATCAGCAGGGTGTGGAGGAGGTGAGGCGCTTCTTGCGCAGGACGCGCCTACCTTTTTGTTCCGTATTTATGAGGACAATGACTTTATCAATACACGGGGAGCGGGTACCGACAACGCCTACACGAATGGCACCCGGATCGATCTGTTCTACACAAAGCAACATCCCTCCCGACATGGTATTGACAGGCTTTTGCCGAAAGCAGGAGCGAACAGTACAGACGTATATGGATGGGGCGTTATGCAGCTGATGTTCACGCCAAATGATATCAGCACGCCGGCGTATCAACCGGATGACTACCCTTATTCGGGCGCCCTTGTTGCCACGCACACGCTCTATTCTTATGATCCCGGCAAAAAATTCGACCTGCAGACGGAACTGGTTGCAGGCGTTATAGGTCCGGCTTCGCTTGCAGCGGAGACGCAGACCTTTGTACACCGGCTGATCCATTACCAGCGGCCAATGGGCTGGGCGCACCAGTTCAGGAACGACTTGCTGGTCAACATCAATATGACGGCGGAAAAACAGCTGGCCGCCTCGGCACACACACTGGAAGTGATCGGTGGCGCCCAGGTCTTCGCCGGAACGATGATGAACGGTTTGGCATTTTACCCATTGATCCGGGTAGGGAAAATGAACCCCTATTTCCAGGGTTACATACGTCAATACAGCGGCCGCAGCACCGGCAACGGACGGGGAAAAAAATGGCAGGCATACCTTATCCTCAAGCCGGAGGCACAGATCATTTTCTCCAATGCTTTGTTGGAAGGCGGCATGTTCACCGGTAATCCCAATACCCGGCACGGCTACACGGGCAAATCATCTGCCCCCCCACCCTATAGAGCGCTGCGGCATTGGATGTATGGAATAAATTATGGTGCTGTTGTCTCTTCAGGAAATTTCAGCATCTCTTTTACCCAGAATACTTCTTCGCCGGCAATGAAAGGTCTTTACAGCCATGAAGTGGGAAATATTTCTATATTTTTTGCATGGTAAAGCGAACTTTTTTCCACCGGCATCGTTGATTATACCAGCTACTACGACCGACGAATAACAGACAGGAACAGATAAGCATTTAGAACCATAAAACAATAGAAAAATGAAAACGAAACACAAGCTCGGCTTAGCCGCATTGGCATTCTTAGGATTTTTAGCGTACGCCGGAAAGGCAAAAGCGCAGGAGGCTCCCAAAGCCGCAAAACAGGAGTTCAGGTTGAGTGTAGGACCCGAGATCGGATTGCCGATTGGAAGTCTTAAAGACAGCTACAACTGGAACCTGGGAGGATCGGTGCAGGCGGATATTCCCATCGTACAGAGCCTGTACGTCATTGTAAATGCCGGATACAACAATTTCTTCATCAAGGACGAATTCAAGCAAGCGGGCGGTAAGAATATGCAGCTGATACCTGTAAGGGCGGGTCTGAAGTATTTTCCCGTGGGAGATATCTTCTATGTGCAAGGGGACGCAGGCGTTTCCTTCCTGGCCAACAAGTCAGACCTGCAGGCGGACAAATCCACAGCATTCGTATATGCGCCTCAGATCGGCGCGTTGCTGAAGCTGGCCCCGAAGAACTATCTCGACATCGGCTTCCGGTGGCAAAGCACTGCCTCCTTTTACGACGGCGGGTCCTATGCTAATTTCCTTGGCCTGAGAGTAGCCTATTCCTTCGGTTTATAATAATTTAACAATCCTGTCCGGCCCTACCGGACAGGATCTATCAATTTTTCCTTAATTTAGTGTTTAAACATTAACTATGGCAACAACCAAATGGATACTGGATCCAACCCACTCAGAAGTTGAGTTCAAGGTAAAACACATGATGATCTCCACCGTCAGCGGCAAGTTCACGCAGTTCGAGGCCGACGTTCAGACGGAAGAAGAAGATTTCAAGACTGCCAAGGTCGGTTTTACCATCGACCCGAATTCCATCACCACCGGCAACGAGCAGCGGGACGGACATTTGAAAGCCCCTGACTTTTTCGATACCGCCAAATTCCCGCAGATCAAATTCAAGGCCACGAAATATGAGAATGTTGACAACGACGGCTCATACGAAGTGTACGGCGACCTCACCATCCGGGACGTCACCAAACAGGTAAAGCTGGATGCCGAGTTCGGCGGGGTGATAAAGGATCCCTGGGGCAATACCCGCGCAGGCATCACTGTCAGCGGAAAGATCAACCGCAAGGAGTTCGGTCTGCAATTCCATGCCGTAACGGAAGCCGGTAATCTTGTCCTCAGCGACGATGTTCGTATCCACGTCGGGCTGGAATTCATCAAGGGATAGCTTATCTTCGCGGGATGCATTATGTTTCTGTCGAAGGTTTGAGCAAATCGTACGGTGTAAAGCCCCTTTTCAGCAATATCAGTTTCCATATCGAAGAGGGCGATAAAATAGCGATCATAGCGCGAAATGGCAGCGGCAAGTCTACCCTGCTGAAGATATTGTCCGGCAATGAGACGGCCGATAGCGGCACCGTATGGGTGCATAAAGACGTCACGGTGGCTTTGTTCGAGCAGGAACCCGTATTCATGGAGGACAAGTCCATCCTGGACAATATCTTCCATCATAATCATCCCGTCATCAATGCCATCCGGGAATACGAAAAGGTCAGTGAAGAGGGCGATGTGGACAAACTGACGGACGCCATCGTAAAGCTGGATGAGCTGAATGCCTGGGATTTCGACACGAAGGTCAAACAGATATTGGGCAAGCTGAACATCCACCATCTGCAGCAGCTGGCGGGCACCCTTTCAGGAGGCCAGCGCAAGCGGGTGGCCCTGGCCAAGACCCTCATCGACATCGGCTTCGAGCACAAGCATGTGCTGCTGATCATGGATGAGCCCACCAACCACCTGGACGTGGAAATGGTGGAATGGCTGGAACACTATCTCAACCAGGAAAAGGTCACGCTTTTGCTGGTGACCCACGACCGCTATTTTTTGGATGCCGTGTGTAACGAAATGTACGAGATAGACGGCAGCGACCTCCACACCTACAAAGGCAATTACGAGAACTACCTGGAAAAGAAGGCCGCCCGGATGGAGAACGAAGCGGCCAGCATCGACAAGGCCCGTAATACCTATCGTAAGGAGCTGGAATGGATGCGCAAACAGCCAAAAGCCCGGACCACCAAGAGCAAAAGCCGCCAGGATAATTTTTATGTGGTAGAGGCAAAGGCCAAACAGCGCATAGAGGACCAGCAGGTAGAATTGCAGGTAAAGATGAACCGCCTGGGAGGAAAGATCGCCGAACTGAAGAAACTGTATAAAAGTTTTGGCGAAAAAGTGCTTTTGAAAGGGTTTGATTATACATTCAAAAAGGGTGAACGGCTGGGCGTCGTCGGTAAGAACGGCGCGGGCAAATCTACTTTTATCAATATACTGCAGGGCCTTGAACAGCCTGACAGCGGTAAAGTAAATATCGGGGAGACCGTGATCTTCGGCAATTATTCGCAAGGAGGGCTTGTCATCAAGGAAGACATGCGGGTAATAGAATACGTAAAGGACATTGCGGAAGTATTCCCCCTCGCTAACGGGGGATCGCTCAGCGCAGCTCAGTTCCTCAATCTTTTCCTGTTCCCGCCCGAACAGCAATATACCTATATCTCCAAGCTCAGCGGAGGTGAAAAGCGGAGGCTTCATCTGTTGTCCATCCTCTTCCGCAATCCTAACTTCCTGGTGCTGGACGAACCAACCAATGACCTGGACCTGCCGACATTAGGAGTGCTGGAAAATTTCTTAAGCGAGTTCCAGGGATGTCTGCTCATTGTTTCACACGACCGCTATTTTATGGACAAGCTGGTGGACCACCTGCTGGTGCTGGAAGGCGATGGCGTCGTCCGGGATTTCCCGGGAAATTATTCGCAGTATCGCGCCGCAGAGCGGGAACTTGGAACAACATCTGTGGGACGGGAGATCACCAGCAACAACGGCAACAGTACCACCGATCAGCCTGCTGCTGCCCCTGCCCCATCGCCCGCCGCCGAAAAAAGAAAGTTATCCTACAAGGAAAAGAGGGAGCTGGAGGGACTGGATAAGGACATCGCTCAATTGACGGAAGAAAAAAAGCTGGTAACAGAAAAACTCAACAGCGGCGGCACCCCTTTCGATGAACTGCAAAAACTTTCCGTCCGCATCGGCGAGATCGACCGGCTGCTGGATGAGAAAGAGATGCGCTGGCTGGAGCTTAGCGAAGCCGAAGGCTAGGGATCAGCATAGGCGTACGACGACAGTAATCCGCATACTGCTGGCCGAAAGTTCGCAGGAGCTTCCGTTCTTCCAGGCGTATACCGATGAGCGTATACACCGTAATGGCCAGGCATGCTATTAAATTATTCAGCAAAGGGAAAAAGAGGAACACCGGCCACAGCATAGCCAAAGTCCCCAGGTAAAGGGGATGACGTACGAAAGTATGGATACCCGTCAGTTCCAGCGCCGGGGCCTCTCCTTCGCCGAAGATCACTTTTACCCCGCTGAGATTAAAAAAATATTTCCGGATACTTAGGATCATCAGCAAGACACCGGGGAGGCCAATGACAAGGCCCGCCAGGTATTTCGATAAAGGGAAAGAAGCAATCTGCCAGGTTTTGATGGAGAATTGCACAGCCAGGACGGCGCCCAGGCTCAGTAAGGCAATAAGCGAATATATCAAACGGTAATACCTGCCCCGATCTCCCAGCAGGATTGCGCCATATCTTTTGCACAGCGGCGTGGCCATCAAACTATGCAACAGGCCGAACAAGCCCCACAACAGCAACAATATCCAATGATCTGCATTCACATGCGCCATGTTATCAACGAATATACTTTATATTTGGATCTGTCTTAAAAATTACGCAGCTCCATGAACCGTCTTTTGTTATTGTTTCCCCTGTTGATCACCTGTTTTGCCAACGCCCAGGGAACATCCGACCCCTCTCCTTTCGCCAGTGTCATTACAGCGGAGGACCTGAGAACACATTTATACAAGGTAGCCGGAAAGGAGTTCGAAGGCCGTGAAACAGGCACGGAAGGTCAGCGAAAAGCCGCCGCCTATATAGAAGATCAGTTCAAGGCCCTGGGGCTGCAGCCGGGGAATAAGACGGGCTATCAGCTATACTATCCCATCTTCCATGATTCACTTACAAAGGCCTCCATAGAGGTGAACGGGCAGGTGTTCCATAATTTCGAAGATCTATCCGTCCTCAGCCTGGTCAATCATACAGCCACGATCTATGGCAGTGAAGTAGTGTTTGTGGGAGCAGGAGCCAGCGATTCCACGAAGGATGATTACAAAGACCTGAATGTCCGGGGCAAGATCGTGCTGATATTAAACGACCCGCCAGTAAGCGCCCGCCCTGGCTCCCGCAGCAGAAGAGGGCTTATGAACTGGCAGGAGGCAGCCTTGAACAACGGGGCTGTCGCCGTACTGATCGTGCGGCAGGGATATCCTCAGGAATTCCGCGCACCCGACACCTCTCCGTACCTGGATGGCTTTAAAAAAGTCATCCCGCCCAATGCATTCTATATTTCTGAAAGGATCGCGGAGACCATCATGGGCAACGATTATGCTGCCGCCAGATCCGGCAGGGTAAAATCCGGGACCTACCAGTCCGACATAGTACTGGATTTTGCAAAAACCATCGTCGCCGAACAAAGCAGTAATGTGCTGGGTCTCCTGGAGGGCGGCGACCTGAAAGATCAGTTTGTCGTGCTCTCGGCCCACTATGATCATCTGGGCAAGCGGGACAGCGTCATCTACTATGGTGCGGATGATGACGGATCCGGCACGGTGAGTATACTGCAGCTGGCAAAAGCATTTGCAAAGGCCAAAGCAGACGGCAGAGGTCCGCGGCGGAGCATCCTTTTCCTCGCCAATTCCGGAGAAGAAAAAGGTCTCTGGGGATCGGAATACTATTCGGAGCATCCGGCCTATCCCCTGGAGCAAACGACGGTGGACCTGAACATCGACATGATCGGGCGCATCGATCCCAGCCGCAAAAAAGGAGATTCCACCAATTATGTATATGTAGTGGGAGATGATAAGCTGAGCTCGGACCTGAAAGTGATCAGCGAGGCCCAGAATAAAAAGCACATAAAGCTGGAGCTGGATTATAAGTTCAATGATCCCTCGGACCCGCAGCACATCTACTATCGCAGCGACCATTATAACTTCGCCCGCAAGGGAGTGCCCATCATCTTTTATTTCGACGGTATTCACAAAGATTACCATCGTCCTTCGGATACTCCCGACAAGATCAACTATGACCTGATGGAGAAGCGGGCCCGGCTGGTGTTCTTCACCGCCTGGGAGATGGCCAACCGCAATGACATGCTGAAAAGGGATATACCGTTGAACTGATCTATTTCGTGATCTTATAACACCATCGGAACAATTTTCCCTGAAAATCGAAGGGAGTCGTAGCATTGGTAATGTCCTTTATGGACGCGGCGGTGATCTTTTCCGCCTCCAGCTGGAATTTCCTGGAATTCGTGCTGAAGTACAACAGACCGCCTGGCTTCATGGCACGGAGGGTCTTGTTCAATAATTCCGGGTGGTCGCGCTGTATGTCCAGAAAATCCTTCATTCTTTTACTGTTGCTGAAAGTTGGCGGGTCCATCACCGCCAGATCATAGAAGGCGGCAGGTGCTTCATCCAGCCATTGCTTGACATCGGCATGAATGAAGTTACATACCGGGCCGTGGCCGTCGCCGGGCTTATTCAGGGCCATATTTTCTTCAGCCCAGTTGAGGTAGGTCTTCGAAAGATCGACCGAGTCCACCTGTGCGGCGCCTCCCGCGGCCGCATAGACGGAGAAAGAGCCTGTGTAGCAGAAAAGGTTCAGCATTTTCCTGTCCTTTGACTCCTCCCGCACCATGCCACGGGTGATGCGATGGTCCAGGAAAAGGCCCGTGTCCAGGTAATCCGTCAGGTTGACCCTGAAAGAAAGCCCTGCTTCTTTTACGACAAAGAACTCCTGTTCGCTGGCCAGTTTTTCATATTGCCCCTGCCTCCCGGCCTTGCGCTGCCGCTGGCGCCAATAGATGGCCTCGTCGGGGATACCCAGTATTTCGCTGATCACCGGCAGGCAGGACTCCAGCCACGCTTCGTGTTCTTCTTCCGTCATGCCATGCCGGCGACGATATTCCGCCAGATAGATCTTATCCTCATACAGCTCGATACAAAAAGGGAACTCCGGCAGGTCGTGGTCGTAGATACGGTAGCAGGAGACGGACTGACGTCCCGCCAGCTTGGAAGTGTGGCGGAAAGTCTTTGTCAGCCTGTTCCGGAACATCTGTAATTTTTCTGGATGCATATCGGTTACAGCCAGTGGACCTGTGGTCCACTATGGCATAGGCCCCGTAGCATCATGAATGCTGCCGGGGCCTGCGGCGAAGTTACATCTTCCTTCCTATATTATTTACCGAATACTTTTTTCAGCAGATCGGTGACCTGGGCCGCCGGATTCTGACGAATATTCTTTTCTTCCTGCGCCACATAGTAGAATACCCCGTCCATCGCTTTGCCTGTAGCATAGGATGAAAGGTCCGGATTTACTTTTGTCACCAGGGGAAGCCTGTTATAGGTCTCGAACACCGTCTTCCAATATCTTGTAGCACCCGTCTTTTGCAGGGAAGTATCGATCACAGGGCGGAAAGCGGCTGTCAGCTGCGTAGTGGTGGATTTGCGGAGATAAGCCGTCGCGGCTGTGTCAGGCCCTTTCAGGATACCAACGCCGTCCTGCACGCTCATGCCTTTGATGGCATTTAAAAATATGGGAGCGGCGGATTTAGCTGCGTCCTCTGCAGCCCTGTTCAGGCTGAGGATCGCATCGTCCACCTGCTTGCCAAAGCCGGCGCTGCGCAAGGCTTTTTCCACCTTCGCCGCTTCGGGGGGAAGCAGGATCTTGACAGCTGCGTCCTTAAAGAAGCCGTCGACAGCCGAAAGCTTATCACCACTTTTCTTAGCACCCTGTGATAAGGCCTCTTTCAACCCTGCCACAATATCATCCTTGCTTAAAGATCCGCTCTTACCGCCTTTTAACGAGTTCAATGCATTTTTAGCGCCGCCCAGCAGGCCCTGCGCATCGACCATAAGGAAAGAACAAAGGGATAGTAAAACAACGGAAGTAATTTTCTTCATAATGGATATTTTTTTCAAAAATTCACGGTTTTGTGCACAGGGTATGGTTTACTGCGAAAATAACCCATCCCCTGTGCACTGCTAATGATGGGCCTTCGGCCAGCGAACCTGTGGTCCGCTAAAATAACGCAACAAACTGGTAAAGTAATGTTATATTAGAGTACCTGAGAACGACCTTTTCCATATTGCTCCTCCTTTCCTGGCTGTTATTCCTTTACGGCAGGATCGTGAATTATCAATCCTGCCGGATCACTCCTTTGTCCGCTACGCCGGTCCTGGCCTGCGATTGTCAGAAACAGGCTCCCGAAGCTACCCCAGGCGAAAAGCAGCATAGCACGGAAAATTCCATTTTTAAGCCAAGGCCTGAGGAGGTTTTCATGGCTATTGCATTGCTGTCTTCCCAGGACCGTCCCAGCCTGCTCCTTGCGGGCAGGACAGACAAAGCGTGCATGACCGTTGCCGGGCATGCCGGGGCTATCTTCCAACCTCCCCGGGGAAACGTCTTCTTTCCCTTATTTATTTGACATAGCTACAACAATTTTCGTGGTTTTAGGCGGGGTATCGCGTACCTGCGCCCACACGCGCTTATTCATTAAAAACTCATTAATTATGCAACATTCAGTTTCATATATAGCCCTGTTTATTTATATCATACTAGGCATTTCCTGTCATCACCAGCTGGCCCCTCAGCGTTCTGTGATCTCCAACCTTGAAGTAAATGATCAGCATGGTAATCCTCAATTATTGGGTAAGACTTCGCGGAAAAGATTGGAGCAGCCGCCTTACAGGGATTGGTTCATGAAGAACTATGATGCTTACCAAATTGACTCCATACCGGCAGCAAAGCTCCGGGCCGGTCTGGCGGGTAAGCATATGATCGTCTTTTTGGGTACCTGGTGCGGCGACAGCAGAAGGGAAGTGCCCCGTTTTTTCAAACTCCTCGACTCCTGCGGCATAGACTCCTCTTCGGTGGACATTGTGACGGTCAGCAATGCGGACAGTTTGTACAAGCAGAGTCCCAACCATGAAGAGAGGGGTTTCTATATCTTCAGGGTCCCCGACTTCATCGTCCTTGATAAGGGACGGGAAATGGGCAGGATCGTAGAGTCACCGGTGGCTTCCCTGGAGAAGGACCTGCTCTCCATTGTATCGGGAGCGTCTTACACGCCCCACTACCAGGGAGGGGCCCTGCTGGCGGACGTATTTCGCCGCCAGCAGGTGAGGAAGGTGAAGGAGCATCTGCCGGAGCTGGTAGAAAGGCTGAGGCCGCTGGTTTCCTCCCCCGGGGAGCTGGCTTCCTATGCCAAAGTGTTGCAGGCTTCGGGAGAGCCTGAGAAGGCGCAACTTGTCCGGGGCCTGAACAGCAGCCTGTTCCCGGCCGGAAAGTGAGGCGCTACCCTTTTTGGCAATAAACCGCTATCTTGCGTCACAAATTTGGTAAATCTTTAAAAAATCAAATATGATCGTAAGAAAGAACCTTCTTGTGCAGATGCTTTCCCTGTCCGTTTGTCTGCCGGCAATGGCCCAGACAACGGTGAAGAAATCCGCCCCGGCGCCCCACACAGGTGGCGTTAAATCCGCTTCCGCGCCCACAGCCAGCCTGAAGACGACGCAGGACTCCCTCAGCTATGCCATAGGGATCAGCGTGGCGAACTTCTATAAGCAGCAGAACATCACCAATATCAACACTTCCCTGGTTGTAAAGGCCATTAATGACGTGAACAAAAAGGTCAAGCCGTTGATGGACGAACAACAGTGCAATACCACCATTGTGAACTATATGCAAAAGGCCAAAGCTGAAAAATCCGCCGGCACCAAGAAGATCGGCGAAGAGTTCCTGGCTGCCAATAAGACCAAGCCCGGCGTCGTCACCCTGCCCAGCGGTCTTCAATATACCGTTTTAAAAGAAGGCACCGGACCCAAGCCCGGCCCTACCGACAAAGTAAAGGTCCATTATCACGGTACATTGATCGACGGACGGGTGTTTGATAGCTCTGTCGACAGAGGACAACCCATCGAGCTGTCGGTGAATGGCGTCATACCCGGCTGGACGGAAGCATTGCAGCTGATGCCTGTAGGCAGCAAATGGAAGCTTTTTATTCCATCCAATCTGGCGTACGGGGATCAGCAGGCCGGTCAATTGATCGCACCCGGTTCTACGTTGATCTTTGACGTGGAGCTGCTGGATATAATTAAATAAAAAAAAACCGGCGAAATGCCGGTTTTTTTATTCAGGCCAGTACGAGTATCCTCACGGGCCTGGCCACAAGCACCGTATTATCATCCAGTGTGATCAGGAAATAAAAGCGAAGGGCCAGCTCAGTATCGGCCTTCGCTGCAGGGTTGGAAGTGCTGACGGGATTCCTGGTAAAGTATTCCGCAAGGGTGGTGGTGAAAGTCACCGAAGTACCGTTGCCGGGAATGGGGTCCTTGATGTAGAAACCCGTCGTTGACGCGCTTTGTATCTTTGTATAAGAGGTGGATGTTGCCACTTTGGTGATCTCTTTGATCGTCCTTTTACTGCCGGAAGGTATGGACAATACGATCTGGATATTGCCCCCGCCTGAAAGCGAGGTCGTTACGGTTGGGTCAGGCCGGTAGTCCGTGGCATTCTGTACCAGGACGGCTGTTGAAGCTACCGCATCGGACTTGGTTCCAAATCCTTTTTGTTTCGTACAGCTGAAAAAGATCGCCAGCGCCAGGATACAGGCCGGTATTTTTTTATCGATTAACATATTTGCTGATTTAATAGATAGTTGATAGATTATTTAGCCCACCAGAGCTTCACGTCCACCTGCGGCCTCGGATTCGGCGCGTTGGGGTTGCGGGATAGCTCCTGGTTTGTATAAGGCAGACGGGCAGGGATCACATTGGGGTTGTCCCCGCCGGCGTTCAGGGGCAGCGCCAGCACAGGATAGCCTGTCCTTCTGTAATCATTATATGCTTCAATGCCGTTGCCGATCCAGGCGATGTATTTCTGGGTGATGATCTGCCGCACCTGCTCTTCGGAAGTGCCTGACAAAGTAACGACAGTGGGATTTGCAGCAAAATAAGCGCTGATGGCACCGGTGTCGATCCCTACTTTCTGCATGGATGCCCGGATACCTTGCTGGTAATAAGCATTCGCGTCGCCGGGGACACCCAATCTTATGACGGCCTCGGCGAGGATAAAGTTTACCTGGAAGCAGGTCAGCAGCTTGATCGACGAATCTCCTCCAGCCTTACCGCTGGCGGCATCTCCCGAACGATCGCCTGTCAGGTAGGTGTTATAGCGGGAGCGGGTCGCCTGCGTCGGAGCGGCAGCAGTTGACCCGTTGTCAAAAGCCGTGAACTTGCCGTTCGGCTTTGTAAAGAATTTGCTCAACCGTACAGTATCGTTGAGGCTTTTCGACAGGTTGAGCAGGCGCAGGCTCAGCATCTGGTCACCGGACCTGTTGACATTATTGAAAGTATAGAGAGGGTTCTGGTTGCCGACCGTAGAGCTGAATGGGACCGCAAAGTCCAGGGAGCTGGAATTGATATAGCCGTCGGCGCTGGCCAGCACTTCGTTGATGACGGAAGTTGCCAGCGCGGGATTCACATTGGTCAGCTGGATGGCGAACTTCAGCATCAGCGTGTTCCCCATTCTTTTCCACTTACCCGCGTTGCCTCCATAAACGATATCGTCCACACCCGGCTTGTACAGCCCGCCGCCCTTATTCAGGTCGGCGATGCCCGACCTTACCAGGTCGAAGAGGCTGGTGATGCCCAGGCTGCTATTGCCCTGGTAGATGTCCTGCACTTTATCAAAACGGGGCCTGAGGTTATTAAGCCCCATTCCTGCTTCCGAGTATGGTGCGTCTCCCCAAAGATCGATGACCATGGAAAAAGCGTAGGCCAGCTCGAGCTTCGCGATGCCGGTATAGATGGGACTTGTGGAATCGTTTTTGATCATGAGGAGCAGATTGCTGATGGCGCCGTCATAGAGCTCTCCCGTCCATGAATTATCGAAGGCGCCGCTGAAATTGAATACATCATAACCCAGGGTCTGGTTAGCAGTCCCGGCAATATGCTGCACGAGTGCGGAAGTAACCCTGTCCAGGTCGTTAGCGCTTGCAAAAGCAATGCCGATGGTGGTATTCGGCAGCTGCACGGCCGGCGTCACCGATATCGGGTTGTTCGGCGTATGGTTCACATCCAGGAATTTCTTACAGGAGGCGAGCAGCGTCAGTGAAGCTATTAATGATATGAATGTTTTTTTGAGTTTCATTGTTCGAATTTTTAAACACGTTATAACGATAATTTCAGGTTGGCTCCGATCGTCCTCACATTGGGGGCGCTTTGCAGGTCCAGCCCACGGATATTGCCCGCACCCTGTGTATTGAGCTCAGGGTCCATGAGAGAATTGGGCGCGACATAAAATACATTATTCGCAAATACAGAGAGACGGACGTAGTTGATATGCAGCGTTCGGATAACGGAAGACGGGAGATCGTACCCCAATGATATCTCTCTCAGGCGGAATACTGTGGCGTCGTACACGTTGAATTCGCTCTGCAGTCCGCCTTGCGTCTGCCAGTAAGCCTGTGAAGTGATCTGGATATTGTTGGGAATGGTCTTACCGCCGCCGACCGGTATTACGCCGGGCAGGATACGGGGCTTGTCCCTGTCAACCGCTGTCGGCGCCCAGGCGCCCCTGGACTTAAACGCTGCCGATGTAAAGGACAGCACCTGACCGCCCTTGGTGAAATCGAAAGTGAAACCAAGGGAAATGCCTTTATACTTTACGTTATTGGTAACACCCAGGGAATATTCCGGGTTAGGATTGGATAATACCTGGTTCGCGATCGTGGTCGCGTACAGTCCCGTGGAGGGATTGATGAGCCGCAGGCCCGTGGTGCTGTCCCTGGGTATTACGCCGCCCAGGATCACCCCATATGGCTGTCCTACCTTGATGGAAGGAATGGAACCGGTGAAGGCATTGCCCGGTATCGCGAAATTATCCGTACCCGGAGCGATGGAGACGACCTTGTTCACGATCCTGGTGAAATTGCCCGAAATGTCCCATTTGAAGTCGCGGGTAAGGACCGGCGTTATATTGATCAGCAGTTCCAGCCCTTTATTGGTCATCTTTCCGCCATTGATGGTCTGCGTATTCCAGCCGCTGGAGGGAGAAATGCCCACATTGAAGATCTGGCTCCTGCTCACGGTGTTGAAATAAGCCACGTCGATGGAAGCCCTGTTCTTGAAAAGGCCCACGTTGGCTCCCACCTCATAGGCCGTGGTGAATTCCGGAGCCAGGGTCGGCGGCGCGATCCGCGTGCTGTTGCCGAAGCCCGCGATAGTCCCGTTGGAAGTCGTGAACGGGAAATTGAAGCTTGCAACGTTGTTGCCGTAGGAACCAGGGGTATAAGTATTTTCCAGCAGGTAGGGAGGCGCGTCGCTGCCCACTTTTGCAATGCTTGCCCGTACCTTCCCATAGCTGAGGACATCCGAAGTGATATTGAATGCATCGGTGAAGACGAAGCCCGCATTCGCCGAAGGATAAAAATAAGTGTTCTTGTTTTGAGGCAGCGTGGAGGATTGGTCGGCCCTGCCTGTTAGCTCCAGGTATAGGAATCCCTTGTATGCGAAAGACAGCTGGGCATAGTAACCCACCAGCCGCTGGGTAGTATTAGACTCGTTGGATCCTACGTTGAAGTTGGTGCCGCTGTTGACATTGTAGTAATCCGGGATGGCCAGGGCGTCAGCCTGTACCTGCACGCTCTGGAAGAGGCGCTGATTTATATTCTGCCCCACGAGGCCTGTTATATCCAGATCCCGGATGAATACATCGCTTTTATGTGCCGAAAGGATGAGGTCCCCATTGATCTCGCTGCGGAAGATGGTATTCTCCAGCACCTGGCCCGTGGGCACCCTGGCTGCGGACACGGCAAAGATCTGCTTGCGACGGTCATTATAAGCATCTATACCAAGGCGATAGCTCAGGTTCAGCCAGCTGTTGAATTCATAGCCCACGTTGACGCTGCCCAATATACGATAGAGGTTGCTCTTCAGGGGATTCTCGTAGGCTCCGAAGTAGGGGTTATCAGTGCTGGGAATGGGGAAATTATTCGTCCCGTCCGTGTTCTTATAGGTACCCTTGGTCTTGTAAGATGTCAGGTCAATACTCCTTGCCATGCCCCAAAGCACCCCCAGCGAGCTGTTGCCGTTGCCGCCCAGGATCCCGTTCTGCAAGGTATTGGTGAAGGTCATCGATGCCCCTGCCTTGATCTTATTGCGGAATACCGTATTGCCCGTGAATTTTACAGTGGTCCTTTTGACGGAAGTATTGGGCAGGATCCCCGTTTGGGTGAGATAGCTTCCGGAAATGGAGAAATTCTGTTTCAGGTCGCCGCCGCTGATCGTAATATTGTTGTCGCTGATATGTCCCGTCTCGAAAAAATCCTCCATGTTATTGGGATAGGCGCGATAGTCAGGCGTTGCAAGAAGGTTGTTCGCAACGGTCGGCGCAGCACCGAACTTTGGTCCCCAGGATTGGTTGGTGGTAGGGTTGAAGATGCCGTTGAGCCCCTGGCCATATTCATTCTGAACCTTGGGAAGGCCGGCGGCACGTTGAAAACTATAGGAAGTATTGGCAAGGATCTCGGACTTTCCGCCTGGACCTCCTCCTTTCTTCGTCGTGATGATAATGGCTCCCGCTGCCGCCCTCGAACCGTACAGGGCGGAGGCTGCAGGCCCTTTCAGCACGTTGACGGATTCGATATTGTTGAGGTCGAGGTCCATGGCCCTATTGGGCGGCTGATTATCGCCCAGCGTTCCATTGGGACCGCCATTGGTCCGGTCCACATCGTTGCTGATGGGGATCCCATCCACCACGAATAAGGGCTGGTTGCTTTTGGTAAATGAGGTAATACCCCGGATATTGATGTTGACGGACGCCCCTGCGCTGCCGCTGGCGCCGGTGATGTTGACGCCCGAGACTTTGCCTTCCAGTGCGTTCACCAGGTTGACCGATCCTCTGTCGGCCAGCTGATCGCCTTTGATATTTTGCGTAGCATAACCCAGTGATCTCTTATCACGGACGATGCCAAGGGAGGTCACCACAACTTCGGAAAGCGTGTTGTCCTTGACGGAGAGGATAACATTAATGGAGGACCTGTTCCCGATGGAGACTTCCTCATTGGTCCAGCCGATGGCAGAAACAACGAGTGTTGTACCATTTTCAACTATCCGGAGAGAATAGCTGCCATCGGTGCCCGAGCTGGTGCCTGATCTTGTGCCTTTGATGATGATGGATGCGCCTGGTATCGGCTTTCCGGAAGGGTCGAGGATCTTGCCTGAAATGGTTCGATCCTGCGCCAGGAGGAGGTGCGTGCACAGCAATAGCAGTGCACACACGAGTAGACAGTGTTTTCTCATGAGTTAGCGTTTTGGTTAGCGGAACGAATGGAAGCTACTAACTTTTTCGATCCGCCAACCGCAGCTAAGCCTTTTCTGTACGTTGATTTAATAGTATACTTCTATTTCTTCATATACTAATAAATGAGTTAGTAAGCAGAAAAGATCAATTAATATTCACAGTTCTTTCCTTCGGGTATTTGATACTGTAGCTGACGCGCATTTTTTTCGTCTCGCCCGGCGCCAGGTCTATCTGCCAGGTGAGAATACCAGTCTCCTTGTTCACTGCAGCTCCGCTGCTTTCGATCAACTCTTCTTCGATGTCTTTGCTGGAGCTGATGGGGTATTGGTCCTTCAGCAGCATCTGCACTTTTTCCTTTTTATTGTTCCGTACGGTAAGTTCGTACGTGAAGATCTGTTTCTTATTGCTGCCAAGAAATTTCACGCTGCTGTAGTTCACCAGCTTTTCTTTTTTCACCACTACCCTTTTATCACGGCCCAGCGTGAGGTTCAGCGTATCCTGCGTAGAGCCGGGATCGATGTAGGATTTGCCTATGTTGGCTCCTTCCACAATGATATTGGCTTCCCCCGGCAGGAGGTTGAGCTTTTCCCATCCGGAGATACCGCCCAGGAGATAAGCTTCCTTATCCACCCTGGGAGCTGAATAATACTGGTAGAAGCAGGAGACCTTATATTCTTTCAGCACTACGCCCTGTTCTTTTCCATTGGCAGGTACATCATAAGGCAGATCGATTTCGAAAGTGACATCCATCTGGTTGTCGCTGACGGAAACGTAGTCCCCCAGTTCTTCTTTCAACGTTATGATCACGGCGCCCGCAGCCGCACGCGACCCATAGATGGCGGTGGCCTCTGCTCCTTTCAGCACATCGATCTTCCTGATGGCGCGGGGATCGATGTTCTTATAGGCGGTGGCATCCACAGGATTGCCGTTGACGACGTACAGCGGCTCGGTATTCTCTTCTTTATCTTCCTCTTTTCCTTTCTTGTCCGAAAAGCCCACCACTACCGCTTCGCTCAGGTTCCTGCTGGCGGACAGCGTATTGGCAGCAGCATTGGAATTGAAATTATTATAGTAAGAACCTGTTCCGCGAATATGTATTGGCTCAACGAATTGCAGGAACCAGGTCTTTAGCATGGGGGCATTGCCACCCTGCCCGGGTTGAGAGGTAGATAGTGTCAGCTTTACTTTTTTCCAGTCGAGTCCTGTGGTTTGTGCGAGCCTTGCTTTGTACAGGATGCGAATAGGGTCGTTGACATTGTCTACTTTCAGGTCATAGAAGGGTGTCCAGGAAGCGGCGGTGGTCAAATAGCTGACGGTGAAGCTGACAACCCCTGATACCGGGCTCTGCAACAGCAGCGTGAGACGTCCTCCTGTTTTGCCGTTCTTTTTTTCTTCTTCCTTTATCTGGTTTTCCAGCCTGCCGGTCAGCTGCTTGTATTTATCGCTTTTTTCACTGTAACCGTTTATCTCGGTGTTCAGCTCGATGGTCTTTTGCTTATAGTAATCCACCATTTTTGACAGCTCCGCCACAGAGAGACCATTGGAGCCGGTGATGCTCTTATTGGCGGCCAGCACTTCCAGCAGTGCGTTGTCGCTTCGGACCAGCACATCAAGTCTGGCAAGCTCCTTCTTTATAGCTTCCACGGAGTCGCGGAGCCGTTTGACAAAAGGGCTGGTGGTTTCCGCCTTCAGGTATTCAGTGGAAAAAGCTACAGACATGATCGTGACGCTGCCGTTGCAGCTGACCCGGAGGCTGGCGACATCGATAGAGCTGCTGATATCGCCGATGATGAGTTCGCTGCTGCCCTGTTCAAGCGTAGCCGTGGCGGTATGTATAAGTTCCGCGCCATTGCGGTAGATGGTAGCGGACTTCAGTGTGGATGGGACAATCTCCTTTTCTTCAGCGGCGTGGGCCAGTACGAAAGATATTACCAGGCCAAACAGTAAGGCGGATGTGCGATGCATACGGTTGATTTTTATACCAGATGCAGTCATCCGCCTGATTACATAAAGTCCTTTATTCTTTTGTTTTTTTACGTAATTGCTCCAATAATTGCAGTCCGAGCAGCCCGTTGATCGAGCCGTTGGCATTCTCTCCTCCCCCGCCGATGAGGACATCCGGCATGATCCGGATATGCTGCTGGCCTATCGCTTCCATTACTTTCAGCTGGGTGAAGTTGTCGCCTCCCATTGCTTCAACGGCCAGCTTATAGGACTCTGCGGAGGACTTGCCGATCGCAAGCGTCTTCTCCGCCTCCGCATTTCCGGTGAGAGATATCTTTTCGGCTTCCGCCTTCGCCATCCACTCGATCTTTTCTGATTCCGCCTTTGCCATCAACCTTGTCTTTTCGGCTTCTCCGCTGGCCAGCAGCTTGAGCCTGTCAGCTTCCGCATTTGCCTGGAGACGGACGCTATTGGCATCCCCTGTCGCTTTTTTAACGGACGCATCCGCTATACGTTCAGCGATCAGCACGCCCTGGTCCGCTTTTACGATCTCTTTCTGTATTTCGGCAATTGCCGTCTCCTTCTCGAGGCTTTGTCTGGTCTCCTGGGCCTTTCGCTGCGTTTCATACGTAACTTTCTGCTCTTCCGCCAGCTTACGGTCCGTGAGTGTCTTCATCAGGCTTTCCGGTGGTACGATATCGCCAATAAGCGTATCGACCCCGAACACGTTATACTGCTCCAATACCTTACCGATATGTTCTTTGGCGGATTCCTGTCTTTCTTTCCTTGTCCCCAGGAATGCGATGACATCGCTGTCCTGCGCCGAGTTACGGAAATAGTTGCCGATGGTGGGTTCCAGCACCTGGCTCACCAGGTTCACCATATTGCCGAACCGTGCGATCACTTTCGGGGCTTCCATCGTGGGAATATGAATGATCTGCGCCACGTCAAGGTTGAAAGGGAAGCCGTCCTTGCTGCGCACGGTGATGGTAGACAGGTTCTTATCCAGCTGGTGTGCTTCACTCCTGGCCATGGCCCAGTTCAGCACCAGGTTGGTCGTCGGCACCAGCTCTACTTTCAGGATGAAAGGATTGATAGGATATTTACCAGGGCCTAACGGTTCAGCCCAAACGCCTTTTGAGCCTCTCGCCACGATATTGCCATGCTTGAACTCTACGCCGCTGAGGTCCACGCCCTCATTTCCTACATAGGAGATCACCACACCGACATGGCCGATGGGTATCTCCGTCATTTTTACCATATCTACTTTGACGAACCACGGATTAAGGAAATAGGAGCCGGCCAGGATCACCTGTTCCTGAAGTCCCTTGTATCCCCCGCTGTTGAGAAAGAGGTCGGCGTCCTGGAATTTGTTATGATCGCCGATGATCTTGCCAGCGATCTGGCCTTCTTCCAGGGGCTTGCCTTCCTGGGTAGTCACGATGCCTACCGCATTATCCGGAACACTGATCATATCGGTTATCTCCACATCGAACAGGAAGGTGTTGATACGGTAGGATCCCGGGGCAATGATCCCTGTCTGTCGGCCCTTACGGCCTCCGTTCTTCAGGAAAGCTTCTGCATCCTGGTAAGAATCACAAGGCACTTTCCGTCCCAGGATGGTGCCCGTCTCCAGTTCGGCGCCGTCGCGCGCCAGCACGAGCCCGATCTTGCCGGTGGGAACCACCGTGAAGGGCTCGAAAGTGATGTCATATTGCCAGTACCATTTCCAGAAATAAACGCCGGGCGCGAGCATCTGCGCCTGGAAGCCGGCCTCACCGTTGGTAGCGATGATACGCCCTTCCGGTAAGGATTGTTTACCCACGAGGACAAACTTTTTTGTGACCAGGCCGATCTTGTCTTCCGGCACGATCACCAGTCCGAAGAAGACGCGCATGATCAGCCGGTTTAGCAGCAGGACCAATAGGGGAATACCGATGATCAGTCCCCATTTGATCAGGACAGAGCTTTCCATTTTAATCCAGGTTTAGTGACTTAAGGGTCTATGGTTATTATTTATACAACTGGTCGTAATACTCGGCTGCCATCCTGCCGGCGTCGAACTGATAACGAACGTCCCTCATTCCATTCTTGGCGATCTGCCGCCACGTATCGTAGTTGTCATAATACAACGGGAGCATTTCTTTCTGCAGGATGTCATAGAGCTTATTATAGTCATAGTCGTCCTGCTGTTCGACGTGCATATTGGCATAATCCCCTTTCGGTACGACAAAGCCATTGTTGCCATGGTTAACGAATTCGGGGATCCAGCCATCATCCGTCGAAAAATTGACGGCCCCGTTCATAGCAGCTGTCATACCGCTGGTGCCGGACGCTTCACGCGGCACACGGGGGTTATTCAGCCAGCAGTCGGCAGCCTGCTTGAGCCGCTTGGAAAGGGACAGCTCATAGCCGATGACCACCGCTACATTCTTATATCCTTTGCTAAGGTGCACCAGGTGGTTGAACTCGTTGATCGCCGGATAGTCCATGGGGTACGGCTTGCCCGCCCAGATGATCTGGATGGGATATCTGGTGTCGCCGATGAGCTTGTTAAACCGGTCCATGTCGCGGGTGAGAAAGCTGGCTCTTTTGTAGCCTGCAAACCGGCGGGCCCAGACAATGGTGAATACATTCGGGTCCAGGATCTTGCCCGTCTGATCGGCGATGATCTCGAAAGCCCTTTTCTTCATGTAACGTTTGCGGTCATCCCACCAATAGTCATTGCCTTCTTCCATTTTCCGGTACAGCTCCTTGTCGGCCCAATACCGCCAGTTCTGCGCATTGGTGATCGAGATGATGGGACATATATTGCTGTACTTGCTCCACATGGCCCTGGAAACATCTCCATGCAGCTTCGATACGCCATTAGCCAGGTGGGCGAAGCGAAGGGCTACAAGGGAATGATTGAAAGCGTCGTCCTCTATGCCTGTCAGCTTACGGACCTCGTCGATGGTCAGGCCGCAGAAGTAGCTCATCTTATGACAAAGGTAAATATCGTGCTTTTCATTGCCGGCCTCTTCGGGCGTATGGGTGGTGAATACGAGCTTTTTCCTTACTTCAGCGATGTCATGGTTGTATTTCTTATACAGATGGAAGGCAGCGCTGATAGCATGGGCTTCGTTGAAATGGTAGAGATCGGGGTTGAAACCCAGTTCATCCACCAGCTGCGCCCCTCCTACCCCTAACAAAATGAACTGCGCCACTTTTGTCGCAACGTTGGCGTCATAGAGACGATGCGTAATGGTCTGCGAGACATAATCATTTTCCGGAAGATCGGTGCTCAGTAAAAATAAAGGAGCGCTTTTAAACGTTTCCGGGTTGAGGTAGAACACCTTCACCCAAACGGGATGTTCGTGGATGATAACCTGGTATTTTATACCTGTGTCTTCCAGGAAGCTGTATTGTTTCTCCATCCAGGTCACCTGCAGGGTCTGATCCTGGTTGCGCGCCTGGTCATAGTACCCGTATTTCCAAAGAATGCCGATGTTGATCATGTTCTGTCGCAGCTCGTAAGCGCTGCGGAGATGCGAGCCGGCCAGGAAACCCAGACCGCCGCTGTAGATCTTCAGCGGCTGGTGCACCGCGAACTCCATGGAAAAATAAGCCACTTTCTTCGAATAGCGTTCGTCTATCGTATAGGGAACAGTAAAATTTTTAAAACTCATAACAATTCCAGATTATTTTATCAGGTATCAGGTACGCAAATTGTGCACAATATAACGGATAATCATGAATTGAATTGTCCGGATTGGTTACTCACCTGACTGTATCATCCTTTTTTCTTCGACGGCTTAGGTTTAGGCGCTGCACGGCGGTCGAAATAACCTTCAAAAGAACATTTAATATCCCGGTGGTTACCGCATCCTTCCAGTTCTTTCATGGAGACCCCGGAGGGGTTGAAAGTGAGATCCACCGTGCATGGGTCTCCGCCCGACCGGAAGCGTGCCGTATTGGCAGAAATGAATCTGGCTTCGCCTTTCAGCTCTCCCTTACAGGTGCCTTCGGCTTTTTCGAAATGTATGAAAAAGAGTATCCGGGAAGGATCTTTGCCATCGCGGACAGAGATGATATTCCTTTTGTCCTGTAAATAGTCTCCCGTGAATTTATGTTTATGCGGAAAAGTGTCGATGGGGTTGTAGATCGGCGGGATCTTTGTTTTTGTTTCATTCGATTCGGTCAGGATCAGTATGAATCCCGCATCCTCATTGAAGATATAGGCATCCCTTTTGTAATAACCCTGCCCGTCGGAAGCTTTCCGTTGATGGGTAAGAGTGAGGGTATATTTGGCGTCCATGATGGCGAGGCCGTTGGTGCTGGATTCATTGTCGGAATAGAGGACGGGCCGTGCAGCGGCAAATTTATTCTGCCGGGTAAAGCAAACGATGTACAACGCTTTCCGGGACGATGTGGACGCTTTGATAAAAAGGTAGGTCTCACTTTTGGGTACGCTGATCTTGCCGATGGCATATAGTTTCGGCTTCAGCTCTTTCCCGAAAAGCTTTATCAGCACGCTGTCCGGCACAAGCTGTGTAAATACTTTATGGCTGATGATGGAGCTTTCCCCCTCTTTCCGGCGCAGGATGGTATCCGTCACCTGGTAGGGCAGTTTCAGGGGCTGGAAGAATTCTACAAAATCGTGCCCATCCACTTTTTCATCGTCCCCAGCAAGGGAGGTTTTTTTGCTCTTACAGGAGAAGATCAGGGTCGCCAGCACGATCAGCAACAGTAATTTGTTCATACTAACATCTTTGAAATACTACCGGTGTTAAAAATAAACATTCGCGGCTACAAGGCGGTATTTTTCCTGTTATTTTCCAATTTTTAATTTTAGATTTGTCTAAATTTAAATTTAGACCTCATTAAATATGAAATTTTCGGCCAGCAAAGAAAATCATCTGAAAGCCATCTTTCACCTGCAGCTTGAGCAGGGGATCGTCACCACCAATGCGTTGGCTGCGGCTTTACAGACACGTCCCGCGTCGGTGACGGACATGCTGAAGAAGCTGAAGGACCAGAAGCTGCTGCTGTACGAGCGGTACAAGGGATTCCGGCTCAACAACGAGGGTAAAAAAGCCGCTATACAGGTGATCCGCAAACACAGGCTATGGGAGTATTTCCTGGTTAAGAAATTGCAGTTCGGCTGGGATGAGGTGCATGAGATCGCAGAAGAGCTGGAGCACATCAGCAGCAAGAAGCTGGTAGATCGCCTGGATGCTTTTTTAGGCTTTCCCGACACCGATCCGCATGGCGACCCGATTCCCGACAGCCAGGGCCGGTTCCTTCAAAGACGGCAGATCAGCTTGTCGGACCTGCCCCTGAACAAGCCGGCGCAGGTATCTGCTATTTCCAGCCAGACGACGGAGATGCTGGAGCTGCTCCAGCACAAACATATACAGCTGGGCACAAAGCTGGAAATACGAAAGAAGTTCCCTTTTGACAATTCACTTGAAGTGAAAATACGCAATCGGCCGCCGGTGACGCTCAGCGCCCAGGTGGCCAAAAATGTCCTTGTAAAAGATGATGAATAGATCAAAAGATGTTAGTCTTAGTGAGGTCCACGGCAGTGTAGATACTACGGCGAAAGGTCCCTGGTGGAAGCAGGCATTTGTTTTCTTCGGCCCGGCCTATCTGGTGAGCGTGGGATATATGGATCCCGGCAACTGGGCTACAGACCTGGCGGGCGGAAGCAAGTTTGGTTATTCCCTGATCTGGGTCCTGCTGATGAGCAATGGAATGGCGATCCTTTTGCAGAACCTGTCGGCCCGGCTGGGCATTGTCAGGGGAAGGGACCTGGCCCAGGCCAACCGGGAAGTCTATCCGGGATATATCAACATTGCCCTCTATGTCCTGGCGGAGATCGCCATTGCTGCCTGCGATCTGGCGGAAGTGCTGGGCATGGCTATCGGCATCCAGCTGCTGACGGGTCTTCCCCTGGTATACGGCGTCTGCATTACCGTGCTGGACACTTTCCTTTTGCTGTTCCTCCAAAGACTGGGCATGAGAAGGATGGAAGCTTTTATCATCGGGCTGATCAGTGTGGTCGGTCTGTCTTTTCTCGTGGAGATCCTGCTGGCCAGGCCTGCCCTGAGGGAGATCGCAACCGGCTTTGTCCCCATCCTGCATGGAAAAGAGGCTTTGTATATCGCCATTGGTATCATAGGGGCTACAGTAATGCCCCATAATCTCTACCTCCATTCGGCCCTTGTACAGACGCGCAAGATACAACCGGGGGAAGGGCATGTGCGAAAGGCATTAAAAATCAATTTTTTAGACAGTGCTATCGCCCTTAACCTGGCTTTTTTCGTCAACGCAGCTATCCTCATACTGGCAGCCACTGTCTTTTTCAAGACAGGCAAGACAGATGTGGCATCCATTAAAGAAGCCCATCGCCTGTTGCCCATGCTGGGCACAGACCTTGCCCCCAAATTGTTTGCCATCGCACTCATCGCCGCCGGACAGAGCTCAACCATTACGGGTACGCTGGCGGGACAGATCGTGATGGAGGGTTATCTGCAGCTGCGGATCAATCCATGGCTCAGGCGCCTTTTGACCCGTCTGCTGGCCATCATACCCGCCGTTGCCGTTATCCTCCTGATGGGGGAAGAAGCCGTGGACAACCTGCTGGTCTTCAGCCAGGTCATCCTCAGCGTCCAGCTGGGTTTCGCCATCATCCCCCTCATTCATTTCGTCAGCGATAAAAGCACCATGGGAAACTTCGTCATCAGCCCGCTTATCAAGACCCTGGCCTGGGCGGTGGCATGCGTGCTGGTGTACCTCAACGTCAAGCTGGTGGTTGGAGAGGCCAGCCCCCTCTTTGCCGAGTCAGGACACCTGCTTTCCAAAGCCGGTATCATAGCCGGCAGCATTATGGCAGTGCTATTGCTGGCATATGTCTTTTTCCATCCCTGGTTTAGCCGCCAGCCACGAAAGGCTCCCGCCCAGCTGCACCCCCAGTCGGGTCCTCTGACGGACTGGGTTCCTCCTGCCTTCCGGTATATCGCCATTGCTTTGGACTTCAGCGCACATGATGAAAAGCTCCTGGCCTATGCCCTCGCCCAGGGTGGGAAGGACTGCGACTATCTGCTGATCCATGTGGTGGAAAGCGCTTCTGCCCGCATGCTGGGAAAGGAAAGCGATGATCTGGAGACAAGAAGGGACCAGGAGCGGCTGGACCATTACCGGGAAATGCTGGCAAAGAAAGGATATCAAAGCCGGACAAGCCTTGGGTTCCGGCATCGCAGCCGGGAGATTGCCCGGATCGTAAAAGAACAAAAGGCCGATATGCTGGTGATTGGCTCCCATGGACATCGCGGCCTCCAGGACTTCATCTATGGGGAGACGGTGGATGCCGTACGCCACGAACTGAAAATACCCGTACTGATCGTGAACCTTTGATCATTATTTTTTCGGCCGCATCAGATGCTTCAGCCTGCTGAACGTCTCAGGCTTGATATTGAGATAGCTGGCGAGGTGTTTCTGGGGCACCCGCTGCAACATATGAGAATGTGTTTTTATATAATCCAGAAAACGTTCCCTGGTACTTTTCCGTAGCTGGTCGAAAAAATGGAGGTCCTTTTTGACGAACAGGTCCGTTACGATCAGCCTGCCCAATCGCTCGATCCTGGGAAACTGGCTGTACAGCTCTTCCAGGCTGTCATAGCTGATGGAAAGGAAGACGGTCGGTTCGATGGTCTCCACGACAGCAACGGAAGGGGTACGATAAAAAAAGGAAAGCTCCGAATGGATGATATGTCCTTCCACCGCCAGCTGGATAGTCTGCTCCCCGCCTTTCACCGGCAGATATTTGCGGACTAATCCCCGGGCAATAATGTTGAAATAACGTTCTATCTCCCCTTCCCGGGTGACCCTCACTTTTTTATCGTATTCGCGGATCTCGATATAGGGCAGCATGAGCTGGAATTCCGCCTTGGACAGGGGAAGGTACCCGGAAAGATAATGATGCAATCCATCCAGGGCTATCTTATAAGAGGACTTCTGTTTGCCCATCAATGTCGGTCAATATTTTTTTACAGGGCTGCGGTCCGCGGCCGCAAATGTTTCAGGCGGCTAAACGTCTCCGGCTTCATGTTCAGATAGGATGCCAGGAACTTCTGCGGGACCCGCTGCATGAGGTCCGGGTTGTTTTGGACGAAATGCTGGAACCTTTCCCTTGTATCCAATCGCAGGCATTCATGCTCCCATTCCTCGCGCTGCAGGAACAGGTGGGTAATGGCAATGCGCCCCAGCCTTTCGATCCGCGGGCTGTTCTCGTAAAGCTTTTCCAATTGCTGCCGGGTGATGGAAAGAAAGGTGGATGGCTCGAGGGTCTCTACTATATAAGGGGACGGCATACCGGATAAAAAAGACGCCGAAGAGTTGACCAGCTCCCCTTCCCTTGCGATCTGCGTAATCACCTCCGTCCTGCCTTTGTAGAAGTATTTTCGGGCAAGGCCTTTCACGATGAAATTGAGATAATTCTCCACTTCCCCGGCATTGATCAACAGCTCTTTCTTATCGAAATTCCGGATCACCAGCGTATCGGCAAGCAACGCAAACTCATCGTTGGTCAGCGATACAAAGCCAGAGATATATTGTCTTAAGGTATCTAACATCCGAAAATGATATGAGCAGCAAACATACAAAAAAACCATGGGTCCGGGAGTGGGTAGAAATACGCGAATCGCGGTACTGCCGGACGGGTTAAATTTCAAAAAAAACCCCTTCATCATCGCAAATGGGAACACAGTTCCCATGGCCGAAGGCCCAGACATCAGCCAATGTCCGGACAGGGTTAAATTTGAAAAAAAACACTGTCCCGGACATTCTATTTGACCCAATTCTTGTAGGTTTGCTCTCTTTTGTATATAAAATAAGTAGAAATATGGCCAAAAAAATCAAAGTTGCAAACCCTGTGGTGGAGTTAGATGGGGATGAAATGACCCGTATCATCTGGAAGTTCATTAAAGACAAATTAATTCTGCCCTATCTGGACGTGGATATCAAATATTTTGACCTTGGAGTGGAATATCGTGACCAGACAAATGATCAGGTGACCATCGATGCCGCGGAGGCTATCAAGCAGTATGGCGTAGGCATCAAATGCGCTACCATTACGCCGGATGAGGCGCGCGTCAAAGAATTTTCCCTGAAGCAAATGTGGAAAAGCCCTAATGGAACGATCAGGAATATCCTGGACGGCACAGTATTCCGCGAGCCCATTGTTATGAAGAACGTTCCCCGGCTGGTGACCAACTGGACGGCCCCTATCATCGTGGGCCGTCATGCATTCGGTGATCAATACCGTGCGACAGACACCGTTATCAAGGGCAAGGGCAAGCTCACAATGACCTTTACGCCGGAAGACGGCAGCGCTCCCCAGACATTTGAAGTCTTCAATTTCAAAGGAGACGGTGTAGCGCTCAGCATGTATAATACGGACGAGTCGATCAAGGGTTTTGCCCGCAGCTGTTTCAATATGGCGCTGAGTAAGAAATGGCCCTTGTATCTCTCCACTAAAAATACCATCCTGAAGAAATACGACGGTCGCTTCAAGGATATCTTCCAGGACATCTATGAAAAGGAGTTTATCCAATCCTTCAAGGAAGCCGGCATCGTTTATGAGCACCGCCTCATCGATGATATGGTTGCCAGCGCCCTCAAATGGAACGGGAATTTCGTATGGGCCTGTAAGAATTATGATGGTGATGTCCAGAGTGACTCCGTGGCCCAGGGCTTTGGTTCGCTGGGGCTCATGACCTCTGTGCTCATTACGCCTGACGGCAAGATCATGGAGGCGGAAGCAGCCCATGGCACCGTGACCCGCCACTACCGGGATCACCAGGCAGGCAAACCCACTTCTACCAACCCAATCGCTTCCATTTTCGCCTGGACAAGGGGATTGGCCTTCCGTGGCAAGCTGGATGGCAACCAGGACCTGATCAACTTTGCGCAGGCACTGGAAACAGTGTGTATCGAGACCGTGGAAAGCGGTGCGATGACAAAGGACCTGGCCGTATGTGTGCACGGTAACAAGGTCGAGCATGGCAAGCATTTCCTCTATACGGAAGAGTTCCTGGACGCAATAGACCAGAATCTGCAAAAGAAGCTGAAATAGTTCACAACGTATTATAATTCCGGAAAGCCTCGCTCCTCAAAATGGCGAGGCTTTTTGTTTTCCCCTGCCGGAGCATCCTTTGCAGACTGGGCTCCTGCATCCCGTGTTCCACGCCGGCAACAGTGTAGACGGCGCAGAAAGGTTGGAAGAGATCGTTTTCCCGGTAGGCATAAAGCTCGTAACCTCCGGCGCTATAGGAAGCAATGAGATGATCAATGGCGGGCATGTCCATGTCCAGCATATCGCAGGCCAGCAGGAGCAGGTCTTTATGAGGGAATTGCGCATGTACGCTCAGCAGGCCTTTCAATGGACCCGAGACAACCGAATTGTCCGTCACCATCGCTGCGGCCGGGACAAAAGCGGAATACGCATCCACCTGCAAAGCATTGACGGAAAAGACGACGGGAATATGGAAGGGCGTCAGCTTATCCGCCATGTGGCGTGCCCAGGGGATACCATCTTTAAGGAGGAGCCCCTTATCGCGGCCCATTCGCTTGCTGTTCCCGCCGCATAGTATGACGCCTGTGAGGTTATCCATATCAGGAATGGGATCCGGCGTTCCCGGCCGCGGGCTTATCGGAATGTCCCAGGCTTTTTTCCGGGCAGACCCTGTCCCGCACCAGTTGTTTCAGTTCTTTTATCTCGGGGAAGCGGCCTTCTCTTTTCCTGTCAAAAAGCACCTCCGCTTCAACATAAATGACAAAGGAGCCAGCACGGTCCGAAGGCCGGAGGCTTACTGCATGCAGCTCGTCCGTGAAAGTCGTCAGCAGCTCCTGGGCCATATAAGCGGCCCTGAGCATCCATCCGCATTTGGGGCAATATTCGATGGTGAGCGAAGGTTTCATTCGTAAATATGTTTCGCAGCATCTCCTGTGGTTGCATGGCAATTGCAGTTATTCCCCCACTGATGTGAGCCGTCTGCATAATATTCGCACTTCCAGATAGGAACTTCGTGCTTGATCCGGTCGATGATATGCCGGTTGGCCTCATACGCCTCTCTCCGATGGGAGGAGGCCGTGATCACCACTACGGCCGATTCACCGATGGCCAGTCTTCCTATGCGATGCTGGGCAATGGCGTGTTGAAGCCCCCATTTTTCCCTTGCGTCCGCCAGTATCTCATGGATCATCCTGATGGCCATGGGAGGATAGGCTTCATATTCCAGGTAGGCGACCTCCCTGCCCTTGTTATGTTCACGCACTTCACCGCTGAACAGGACGATGGCCCCTGCCGCCGGGTGATGGGCGCCGCTCAGCAGGCCCACGATATCCAGGGGCGCCGCAGAGATTACCTCGCTCACCTCCAAAGAAGGCTCGTTAGCCTCCACTGGCGGGAGGGATGATGATGACCGTATCATTTTCCTTCAATTTATAATCGTTGTCGATGAATCCATCTTCCACGGCAAAACGGCAGCTGTCGAGTATCTGCTCCGCCTGATCATTGATCTGCACCAGATGGCGTTTAAGTTCATCCGTATTATGCGCGACGGTTTGCAGCTCGAACTCTGATGAGAAATAATCTTTCAATGTGGCATATACGTGGATCTTCATAATGATGTTTTATTATAGCCTAGCCTCCAATATGCAGCATGCTCAGGTCGCTGCCTGTAAATCGTAACGCCTGCTTCTGCAAAAGCGCCTGCTGCAATTTTTCCGTCCATTTTGTTTCGTCCTCTTTATTGTCCAGCAGGATAGGATGATTGCTGCTAAGGCAGCCGTAGATATTGCCGCTGCTGTCCAGCCTCAGCCGGTCGCAATCCCTGCAAAAAGGTTCCGTCTCATTGGCAATGACTCCGAACCGAAGGCCCTCATCCGTCTGCCAGTAGCTGGCTGTAGCCGATCCCGAACGCCCCAGTGGCCGGAACTTATGGCGGGTAGCTATGACAGATAGTATATCCTTTTGAGAGAACAGGTATTTTTCCGCCTGGTCGTGAAGGTGGCCCATGGCCATCACTTCCAGGTAACGGATACAGCAATGGCGGGAAGAGGCAAGATCCAGCAACGGCAGTATCTGCCCGTCATTGACGCCCCGCATGATGACAGCATTGATCTTGACATCCAGACCGGCATCCAGGGCTGCATCGATGCCCCGGATCACCCGTTCCGCGGCGTGGCGCCTGCTCATCCTGTAGAAGACGTCTTCATCGACTGCATCCAGCGACACATTGACGGAGACCAGGCCGGCTTCCTTCAAAGGTATGGCCTGCCGCTCCAGAAGGAATCCATTGGTCGTCAGCTTGATGGCCGGAATACCCAGGTCACGGATGCCCCGGACAAGCGCTGCCAGACCGGGATATAAAAGAGGTTCGCCACCCGTGAGACGGATGGTGCCTAATCCCAGCTGCCCGTGCAATCTTCCGATTATCTCCAGCAAGGCAGGCACAGAAAGTAAAGCCTCCTTTCCGCCGGCATTAACAGTCTTCACTGTATCCTCAGCCACGCAGTACACGCAGCCCAGGTTGCAATGATTGAGCAAGCTTACCCTCAGCGTCCGGAACCTCCTCCCATATTGATCCTGAATGACTGGCATATACTCAAAGTTACGATAGTCAGGCCTTAAAAAGGGCAGTTTTTTCGATGACGCGGAAATCAGCTTTACCGCTGCCGCAGACGGGGCAGACATAGTCCGGAGACACCTCTTTGAATGGACGGCCGGCGGATTCCCCCGCCTCCGGGTCGCCGTACTGCTCGTCATACACCGTGAAACAATGCCGGCATTGAAAAACAGGTGATTCCCCCGCGGCGGATGATGATGCGGTAGCGCCGGCGCCGGGAAGAGGCTTATGCAGCGGGGCCGGCTCTCTCCCGCTCTGCTGTTCGTAAAATGATTTGCAGAGGGAGACAAGGTAGACGAATAGGTTCTCTTTTTCCAGGCCCTCCCTGTAAAGGATATATTCCTTCGAATTGGCGTTGAAATCAGGCGTATGTAAAATATCGTACCGATCCAGCACTTTCCGCTGATCGGAGCGCCCGCCTTCCTGCTTGCGGATGATGACAGATCCGGAAAGACCTGACCTGGGCCGGGTCTTAATGGCAAAGCACAAGCCTTCCGTGCGGACATCTTCCAGGTCGAACTGGCGGACGAGATAGCGTTTCAGCCGCAGCCCCTCTTCATTCAGGTCTTCCACCTGCCAGTTCAGTTCGTTGCTGGCATGCCGGAGGTTGATGCGGTATTTTCCCATTACATATTCCCAAAGGCTTCTGTCCTTTTCTTCGATGCCCTTGATGATCAGGGATTTCCACGGTGTGGTGTACAATTGTCCGATACGGGTCTCCAGGCAGACCAGACAAATGTCCTTCAGGAAAGGCACCGGGAACAATTCCTCCCTCCGGTAGATGCCCAGCCAGGTCTTGTTACCCCACTGGGAAAAGCCCTCATAATAGGGCAGGTCAAAGGAAGGGCTTTGCAGCGCCGACCGCACAGGCTGTGTGGCAAAGGGCCCCTTTTGCTGAATGACAGCATACAGCCCGTCGATCGAAGGAACAGGACCCTGCAGGATCGTCTCTTCAATGAGCCGGCTGATACGGGGTATGTCCTGCGAGCAGATGAGGTCCTTCCAGGGGTGAATATGTGTCGTCTGCGGCAAACGCACGTGGAGATACCAGTAGTTGCCGATGTCCGAGCTGATAAAATTGATGTTACCCGTGAAGAAAGGCACGAAAGACTGGTTCCGCTCCACCAGGTTGATCTTCAAACGGGGTTTGTAGTCGAATGCACCAAGGATATCCCTGTACAGGCCCTCGCTGACCCAGCTTTGCGTGGTAAAAATGCTTCCTGTGACATAGGAGCTGACAATATTGGGGTACCGCTCTTCATTCGTCTCGAAAGAGACGCCGGCCTGCTGCAGCTCCTGTAAAAAACCCGGACCGTATTTATCCGTCACCTTACAAAAAAGTTGCTGCCTCGTACCCAGCTGCATGTTGGCCACGCGGGCCCGCTCCGCAGCCAGCACAATGGCATACAGTTCTCCCGCTGCGACAATGCCGCCGGGAAGGTTGATCTTGACAATATAATTTTTACGAAACATCAATATTCATCTCCTGTAATTTCTTTTCCAAAATCTTTTTCAGTTCCGGACGGCAGGACCCGCATCCTGTGCCTGCTCCCGTGGCCGCGGCAATCTGTGCCAGCTCCGTACAGCCGGATGCTATCTTATTTTCGATGTTACCGCTGCCAACGTTGTTACAGCTGCATACCAGCCTGCCCAGCACCGGCTCCATTTTTCCTCCGCTGCGCAACAGGCTGAGGCGTTTCTCATTCAGCTCGATCTTTCCGGCGATCAATCCCTTAAACTCCAGGAACTCATCTTTGTCCCCGATGAGGATCGCTCCTACCAGCCTGTCCTGGTGGACGATGCATTTCTTATAGTAACGGCGGGCACGGTCGATAAAAACGATCTCTTCATATTCCTGTTCATTGGGCTTTTCGGGAATACCGATGCTGCAGAGATCGAACCCATGGATCTTGATGATGCTCATAAGCGTGCTGCCCTTGTAGTAAGTGCTGATATCCCCGTTGAGGTACCCGGCGAATATGCCGGCCTGCTCCTCGGCGGCTGCGGTAAAGCCATATAGCATTCCGTTGAATTCGGCGATCTCACCGACGGCATAAATGTCCGGGTCGCTGGTCTGCAGGTATTCGCCCACAATGACGCCCCGCTGGCAATGCAGCCCTGCCGCCATGGCCAGCTCGATGTTGGGGACAGTGCCGATGGCAAATACCAGGGCATCGCAATCGATCATCCTGCCGCTCTTAAGCCGGACGCCCGTCAACCGCGGATGACCGTAGAACAGCTGCACCTCATCGTCATAGTAGATCTCACAACCCTGGTCGATCATCTCCTCATGCAGCAGCTGGCTGCCAAGGACATCCAGCTGACGGTCCAGGAACCGGGAAGTGCGGTGGACGATGGAGACCTGCCTTCCTATTTCCCGTAAAGATGCCGCCAGCTCCAATCCCAGGAGCCCTCCCCCTGCGATGACTACATGACCGCCGGCAGGCAGCAGCTCTTTAAAGCGATCGGCATCCATACGGCTGCGCATGGTGAAAATGCCTTCCAGGGACGGAACATTCCTGGGAAGGGCGGCCCTGCTGCCGGTGGCCAGCAGCAGCTTGTCATAGTATGTTATCATACCCCTGGAGTCCACCACATATTTCTCTTCGCGGTTGATCGTCTCTATGCTAACGCCACGGTGTAGCCGTATGTGATAATCAGGTTCTTCCTCATCCGTCATTTTGATCAGCTGCTCCCAGCGCTGTGTGCCGCTGATGTAGTCCGGTAATTGCACCCGGTTGTAGAAAGGGAAGTTCTCCTTACTGAAAATGACGATCTCATCTTCTTTATTCAGCGTCCGGTAGGACTGGACGAACCCGAATGCACCCGCGCCTGCTCCGATGACAACGATCCTTTCCTTCCTTTTCTTATACTTCTCCACGCGGACGGCGCTGTATTTGAAATCGGGCTCTTTAGAAACGGGATCCACCAGGTTATTGGTGAGGTTATTGACCCTGTTAAGGTCATTGCCCACGATCTTGCCCCAATGCATGGGAAGGAATACCACCCCTTTCCGGATGGCCGTGGAAAACCGGGCTTTCACCTGCACTTCGCCCCGCCTGGACCGTACCAGGACTACGTCGTTGTCGGCAATGTGCAGCAAACGGGCATCGTCCGGGTGTATTTCCAAAAAAGCCTGTGCGATATGTTGCTTCAGCTTGTTGACTTTTCCGGTCTTGGTCATGGTATGCCACTGATCACGGATACGGCCCGTGGTGAGTATCAGGGGGAAATCAGCATCCGGCGTCTCACTGGAAAGGGTATCCGCTACTCCGTGGAAGATGGCGCGGCCGGAGGGCGTGAAAAAACGATGGTCGGAAAAGGGCGCTGGTACGATCCGCGGAGCATCCCCCGCCGGACGCGGCCACTGCACCGACCTTTCCGTACGTAACACTTCATGGCTGAGACCGCTGATATCGATGGAAGTGCCTGCCGTCAGGCGCGTATATTCACTATAAATAGCCGCACTATCGGGGAAGTCAAAGCCCGGATAGTTCATTTTCCGGGCCAGGCGGCAGACGATCTCTGCGTCCGGGAGCGCCTCGCCGGGAGGATCCACGATCTTATGGAGATAGCTGATCCGCCTTTCGGAATTGGTCATGGTGCCGTCCTTCTCCGTCCAGCCCGCGGCGGGCAGCACGAGGTCGGCATAAGCCAGTGTCTCCGGCTTATTGCTGATGTCCTGCACCACGACAAATTTTGCTTTTTTCAGGGCAGCTTCCGCCAGGCGTACATCAGGAAGGCTTACCAGGGGATTGGTGCCGAGGATCCAGATAGCTTTCAGCCGCCCCTGTTCCAGCGCTTCGAAGATCTCCGTGGCAGTCAGCCCGGGTGTAGGGGAAATGGCGGTGCCTCCCCAGAATTGCTGCATCTTCTCCCTGTGCGCCGGGTTGGCAAGGTCCAGATGGGCCGGCAGCAGGTTCGCCAGGCCGCCTACCTCACGGCCGCCCATGGCGTTGGGTTGACCGGTGAGAGAAAACGGACCTGAACCCGGCTTTCCTATATGCCCCGTAGCCAGGTGCAGGTTGATCAGTGAAAGTATCTTATCCACCCCGTTCGCGCTTTGGTTCAGCCCCATCGTCCACATACTGATAAATCCTTTGGCATCGGCGATGTAGCCGGCTGCCTGGTATATCTTTTCTTCGGGGACCCCGCATAGCAAGGCAGCCTCGGCTACAGTTCGCCGGAAGGCAGCCTGCTGGTAAGCGGTAAATCCTTCCGTATGGTCCCGGATAAAAGCCGGATCGATGGCCCCCTGTTCGATCAATATCCTGCCGATGGCATGGTGTAAGGTGATATCCGTGCCCGGACGGATGGGTAAATAACAATCCGCCAGCGCAGCCGTGTCAGTCTGCCGGGGGTCGGATACAATGATCTTCACGTGGGGGTTGGCGGCCTTATGCGCCTCTACCCTTCTCCAGAGGATGGGATGACACCAGGCAGGGTTGGCGCCGGTGACAAAGAAACAATCCGCCAGTTCGATGTCCGAATAGTTCACAGGAACAGCGTCCTCACCCAGGGCTTTTTTATACGCTGCGACGGCACTGCTCATGCAGAGACGGGAATTGCTGTCGACATTATTGCTGCCGATGAAACCCTTCATCAGCTTGTTGATGACATAATATTCTTCTGTCAGGCACTGGCCCGAGATATAGAAGGCCACCGCGTCCGGTCCGTATTTTTCGATCAGCGTCCTGAATACGGCGGCAGCCCGGTCCAGCGCCGTCTCCCAGCTTACTCTTTGCAGCGGCATCTGTTTGTTGTAGCGCATCTGCGGGTATAGGAGACGGTCACTGCGGTCGTTCACCGTGTAATGCAGGTTGAGCCCTTTGCTGCAAAGCATGCCCTTATTGACAGGATATGCTTCATCGCCCTGCACGGTGATATTCCCTTTTTTATCCTTATGCACGGTGACACCGCAGCCTACGCCGCAGTAGCAACAAGTGGTCTTAAATGAATTATATCTGCTCGTCGCGTCCATTAGTAATTTTTCAAATGGCCAATTCCCGTTCCAGCTTGTTCACCTCACTGGCGGAACGGGCCCGCAGATTGGCAATAAATACGAGGATACCCGTCATAACCACCCCAATACCGATATACAGAAATGCCTGGGAGTAAGTCATGTCCTTTGCCTTGAACAGGAAGCCCACCAGCATGGCGCCGATATTACCGCCGGCGCCTACAATTCCCGCCACACTCCCGATCGCTTCTTTATTGATGAACGGGACGATCGAATAAGTGCTTCCATTCGCCATTTTGAGAAATAAAGCAAACACCAGCATGGCAGCAATTGCCGCCGGAAGGCTGCCAGCTCTTGCAAACAGCATGATACCTGCGCCTTCCAGCATGAGGAATAATGCCAGGAGCAGCCCTTTGCCCCGCAATCCATAAGCTTTTCCAGCTTTATCGCTAAAAATGCCTCCGAGAGCACGGGCAAAGAGGTTCATGAAGCCAAAAATGCCGGCCAGCGCCCCTGCCATGATCACCGTAGCCTTAAAATTGTCCACGAAATACGTTGCGGCAACATTGTCCACCGTGATCTCAATACCAAAACAGGCGGCATATGCAAGGGCCAGGACCCACGTGCGATAGTCCTTTAAAGCCAGGAGAAAGCCGCCTTTCTTTTTTTCTTTTGTCCTGCGCTGTATTTCCCGGTAGTTGCCAGAGGGGGTATCCTGCGTATACCGGTAATAGACAAATGCCATGACAAGAAGCATAATGCCGGGCACGATCATGGCATATCTCCAGGAATTAGCCTTATCCACGTAACCCAGGCTCACAAATGCCGCTGCGATCAATGGCATCACGAGGTTGGTCACCCCACCCCCAAGATTACCCCATCCTCCGGCTACGGCATTGGCAGTGCCAACCACATTGGGAGCAAACATTACCGAAGTATGAAACTGAGTTATAACAAAAGAAGCGCCGATGATGCCGATAACGAGCCGGAATAACAGGAAGCTCTCGTAACTATGGCTAAATCCTATGCACATCACCGGTATAGACCCTATCACCAATAATAACGTATAAGACAGCCGTGGCCCCAGCGTATCGCACAGGCGGCCAATGACCAGCCTGGCCAATACGGTTGCAGAGACGGAGGCTATCGTGATATTGCCTACCTGCGCCTTGGTCAGATGCAGCTGCTCTCTCACTATAGGCATTAACGGAGCAACACCGAACCAACCGAAAAAACAACAAAAGAAAGTTAGCCAGGTGATGTGAAAGGTTCTCATCTGGACGCCTTTTCCTGAAAATATATTGAGCTTGCTTAGTGGCTGTTGCATGTAATTATTTTATTTAAAACAGTGAACGATTGATTGGCATGGTCAGACGTGCATATCGTTTACGTCATCTATGGAAAATTTGTCGATCAGCAGGCCAAGCAGCTTATCATGAATATTCATATATACGGGATCATGCACAATTTCTTTTTTATTACGGGGCCGGTCCAGGGGTACCTCGACAATTTCTTTAATGGTGGCGGCGGGCCCGTTGTTCATTACCACTACCCTGTCGGAAAGAAAAATGGCTTCTTCAATATCGTGCGTCACCATAACAATTGTCTTTTCCCGGCGGTCCAGGTTCCAAAGTTTCAGCAGTTCAACGTGCATGCTGCTCTTGGTGAGAGCGTCCAGCGCACCAAAAGGCTCATCAAGCAGCAATATGCTTGGATTAATGGCGAAAGCCCTTGCAATAGCCACCCGCTGCTTCATTCCTCCTGATAATTGGCCCGGATGTTTGTCTTTGTGTTGCCAGAGATTCACCATTTTAAGATTATGCTCTGTCAATTCGTGTTTTTCCTGCCTGCTTTTATTATTCATTACAGCGTCTACAGCCACAAAAATGTTGTTATACACCGAAAGCCAGGGTAGAAGGGAATAGTTCTGAAATACGATGCCCCGGTCAGGACCGGGACCCGTGACCGTTTTTCCATTGGCAAACACTTCGCCATATGAGGGCTTTACCATCCCGCTTATAGTGCCCATCAAAGTAGACTTACCGCAGCCGGAATGACCTATCAGGGAGATGATCTCCCCTTTTTTCACCCGGAGGCTGATCTCCTTAACGGCAGTGTACCACCCGTCGGGCGTTTTAAAGCGGACAGTGACCTTGTTCATTTCTATAGATGCCGCCGGCGGATGCAGGACCGGCTCCAGTATAGAATCGGCTATATCCCGGCCGGAACTGTTCAATGCTGTCATATTCATACGAATCTTTTTTTGTTGATAAATGGCTGATACCACAGTTTTCAGGATGAAAATATCTATACGGACCAGGTAAATCGTCTCTGTAAATAAGTAAATATCTTGTCGAACAGCAGGCCCACAATACCGATGATAATGATAGCCACCAGTATTTTGGCTGTGCTGCCGCCATTAAACCCTTCTTCCCAGACAAAATTGCCAAGGCCGATGCCTCCGGATAACATTTCCCCCGCAACAATTACCATCCAGGCAACCCCAATGGAAAGGCGCAGGCCGGTAATGATATGGGGCAGGCTGAAAGGCAGCACTATTTTGGTAATGTATTTCCACACAGAGAAGCCAAAGGCCTTGCCTACGTTCTTATGATCCTGCGGAATATGGGCGACGCCAAAGGAAGTATTGATCAATGTTGGCCATAAAGAGCAGATAAATATCATGAAGATGCTTGCTTTCGGGGAATCCTGGAAGATGGCCAGTCCTAAAGGGAACCATGCCAGCGGAGAAACGGGGCGTAATATCTGCACGACCGGGTTCATTACCTTCATGATCACTTTGCTTCCTCCCATGATCAGGCCCAATGGGATGGCCAGCAGGCTGCCAAGCCCGAAACCAATCCCTACCCTTGCCAGGGAGCTCAATAGTTTTATACCGATGCCCTTATTATCCGGGTCGTTCTGAAAAGGATGGTGCATCACTTCTTTAAATACTTCCCAGGTAGCCAGCGGGGAGGGAATTTCATTTTTGGTACACTTTGATACCAGGGCCCATATCCCCAATAAAATGAACATGCCTGCCATGAAGTACAGAACAGGTCTTATTATTTTGGTGAGCAGGAATCTTTTCATTTGTATATTTTTTAATGCCCCTTCGTAAAGGAGACCTGGTATTTATTTTACGGCGCTTGCTGCTATATATGCTTTGGGATTGCCCGGATCGAACGTGGTGGTTTCCAGGTTCGTTTTAAAGGGTGTCATATCATCTCCAGGCACGGCTATCCCCATGCTTTTAGCAACTTCCGCATACAGGTCATTCAGCATGATCTTATCCGTTATGCCCTTAAAATTATCAGGGAAAGGGGCCATTCCGAATCTTGCATATTGCGCCAGGAACCAGATGCCATGTGCTTTACGGGGAGCATTGACTGCGCCGTTGTTATAAAACAACATGTAATCGTCTTTGTATCGCTGAACACCGAGGTCACATCCCAGGTCATTGCTTCCCATCAATCTTGCTTCCAGTACTGTCACCGGTGCATTGACATAGTTAGGCCTGGAAAGAATGGATGCGGCCTTTTTGCGATTGCCCATATTATCCAGCCATTTGCAGGCTTCCAGGACGGCCATCATTATCTTTTTGAGGTCTTCCCTGTCCGACTCGGCAAAGGCCTTGTTGACTACCAACGCTTTCTCGGGGTGGTTTTTCCAGATGTCCTGGCTTGCTATATGTGTAAACCCGATATTCTGTGTAGCGGCAACGCCATTCCAGGGCTCGCCTACACAAAAGCCTTCCATATTGTCCACGCGCATATTGGCCACCATCTGAGGAGGGGGAATGGTGATAATGCCCACGGATTTGGAACTTACCCCGCAGGCGGCCAGCCAGAGCCTTAACCAGATATCATGGGTGCCTCCGGGAAAGGTCATGGCGAAGGTTACTTCTTTTTTGGATTGGACGGACTTGATGGCGGCGGCCACTTTTTTCGTTTCCTTAAAGCCGACAAGCCCGCAGAAATCCTTGGAAAGTGTGATGGCCTGGCCATTATTGTTCAAGACCATCGCGATCCTCATTTCAGAACCTGCTTTACCTCCAATGCCGGTGTATACGGAGAACGGCATGGAAAACAAGCAATGGGCGCCGTCGAGTTCGCCATTCAATATCTTATCGCGGATATTGGCCCAGGAAGCCTCCTTGGAAAGCTGCACATCGAGACCGTATTTTTGAAAGAAGCCCATTTCTTTGGCGATCACGAGGGGTGCGCAGTCTGTTAAAGGAATAAAGCCCAGTTTGATCGTTTTCCGGGGCGCATATCGACCAGAAGGAACAAATGCGGTGGAGACCATAAAAAGCAGCGCTGTCAGAAGAAAGAGCCGGGGTGTATCGAGTATTTTTTTCATGTCAATATTTTTAAGGAGTCAGATCCATTTTTACTGTTTAATAGCCACGGGTTTGGCGAAGAGGAAGTCGGGCCGGATATTGATCATCAGATAAGCCCATTGGGGAGTGAGGTTGGTCTTATAGGTAGTTCCTTTTTTTATATACTCCATACTGTTGGTAGCTTTCATTAAAGAATATCCTGCTTCCAGCACAGTAAACTTATTCAGGGTATAATTGGCCACGAGGTCGAACTCGTATCCCAGGTTTTTATCCAGGGGAGTTTTAGGAGAATTAACCGTATTGTATGAAGTTTCGGCTAGCAGGAACTTATGCGCATCAAGCGTGACGGAGAAATCTTTTGCTGCATATTTTGTTTTGAAATAGGCATTCTGCAGGCCGCCTACGGGAGAGCCGGTGCCAACATAGAAATAGTCCATATAGCCGTAGAATTTGTGCGGTGTGCCGTAGAGCGGATCGAAACGATGATCTGCCGTGGTAGTGGAATTATTGCCGGACAGGTAATCATAGCCCGGGCCGAAGCTGAACCTGCCTTTTTGCAAGGTAAGTGCCAAGGTATAAAAATAGGCGTTCAATGAATTTCCGTCCTTGTCCTTGCCGCTTTGGAAATAAGCGCCGGCAGTCCATGCTTTCTTTAATCCCGAAGCATTTCCGATAGTACCGTTGATCAGCAGGCCATAGGTCATCCGGCTGTTGACACCATTCAGATCAAAGCGTCTGCCATATACATACCCGTTGGTGGCATTCCCTGCAGAATCAAGGCGGTATTTAGCAAAATCATCCTTAAAGAAAAGACCGGCAAATTTGGTCTGTCCGAATTTGCGGCTTATGTACAGCATTTGCATGGATTTGTATTGCTGGTTCATACCGTTGGTGCTCGGGGCAATGGTAAATACGGGAGCGCCTGTTTTGCTGCTGGAGGCCGCCATGGAGCCATTGGGAGCCAGGGGGAGTAGTCCCGATGGGGTTGCTACCAATACGCCATTTGAATTGGTGACATAAGGAGGCACATTTCCGGGGACATAGTTGGTGCCGGTGTATCCAAAAGCGTCGGTATTCTGGTTAAAGCCAGCGCCCAGGTCAATCTGCCAGCCCTTATGCATGGCTTTCAGGAGCACAGCATCGTGTCTGCGCGCCTGTTGTGCCCAATCCAGATCTCCCAGCAGCCGGACATCATCATATATTAATGCCTGCCGGCCTACCTTAAGCGACAGATTGTCGAGCCATTTGGTTTTAATGGTCGTATCGCTGGCATTCATTAAGACTATTTCCCCCCATGCTTCATGCACCATCAGGCGATTGCCATCGGCATTGCCTATGGAGGAAGCATCCTGTCCCCAGACACGGACGTCCTGAACAGAGACGTTGAAATTGAGCCTGTCCCATTTGTAGCCAAAGTTCAACCTTGTGCGTTGGGAGGTAAAGAAAGCAGGTTTCGTGCCTTTGGGGTTGAGCGTTCCTGCGCCATCCCTAAATTCGGATCTTGTCCTGAGCTGCCCTGTTAAAGAGAACTGTGCCTGGCTGTTAAAGGGCTTTCCGAAAATGAGAACTGAAGCGATTGCAACAGTAAAAACAATCTTTTTCTTCATAAATTTGTTTTGGTTTAAAATGAGCCATCATTTTATCCTTCAAGCCTCGGATAGACTGAACCTCTTCCGGGGCTTTATTTATATACCGGTAAGTGCCGGTATTTCATACAGCAGGCAATCGTAGACGGGGAGAGCGATCGTAGACGAGATTAGCTTTTAGAACATATTAAACTTAATTACATTTAATATATACGAGCTAACTTGAAATTTTTAATCTATAAAAACATTACTTGTATCATAAAAATAAGGTATTTATGTTCTATTTTCGCTCTTTTAGACCCAAACTATCATATATTTATTTTTTAAATACATCATTTAGTAGGTAATCAACCCTACTTTTACGCCGGCAAAAACGCAAAGCTCTGGACATGAAGAAAATTAATCATACCTGTGATCTGAAAAGCTGCTTCCTGTGCAAACGATGTCTGCCCGAATGGCTGCCCGCCGTCGACGCCAATAGAAAGTGTTTTCAATACAAAAAGGGGGAATTGATCTTCCGGGAGGGAGAGGAAGTAAAAGGCATCTATTTCGTGTACAGCGGGAAAGTGAAGGTCCATAAAAAATGGGGAGACGAAAAAGAACTGATCATCCGGTTTGCCCAAAAAGGAGATATATTCGGACACCGGGGTTTGGGGCATAATATACACTATCCTATTTCCGCCACAGCCATCGAGCCCGTCCAGGTATGTTATATTGCCCTGGACTTTTTCCAGTCCACCCTGAAAGTGAATTACGAGTTTATTTACCAGCTGCTGTTATTCTTTGCCGATGAATTGCAGGAGTCGGAGCGGAAGATGCGTAACCTGGCGCATATGCAGGTAAAGGGACGCATTGCGCAGTCGCTGCTGGCGCTGCACGAGAAGTTCGGTATCACTGCAAACGGTTTCATCGACGTGTCGCTCAGTCGCCAGGACCTGGCTTCTTTTGCAGGCACTACCTACGAAACGGTCTTTCGCATCATCAATGAATTCACAGAAGAGCAGTTGATCCGGACGGAAGGTAAGAGCATCGCCCTGATGGACACAGACAAGCTGAAAGAGCTCACCAGCGAAACGGAAGTTCAGAGCCAAAAAACTATTACAGATTAAAATAGACAACGGGGGTTTCTGCTGCCAGGTCCGGGCGCTCTGCCGGATGAAGGGCCAGCGCATTGGCCTGCATGCCCTGGCGGATATCTCCTGAGCCATTCAGTGAGACAAGCTGCAGGTGGGCCGGATCGCCGTGTATGCGTGCCGGGAAGAATTCATCCAGCGGTGTATGCTTTTTTTTAAAGCTGCTCAAAGGCAGGCTCAGCGGAGGAAGCCCGGGCAAACCAAAACAAGCCTGCAGATAAGGCTGGATCAGTAAAGTAAATCCCACCAGGCAGGAAAAAGGGTTGCCAGGCAAGGCAAAGACCATGGTGCTGCCGGTGGTCCCGCACCAAACAGGCTTGCCGGGCTTGATGGCCAGTTTGTGAAAAAGACGGATGACGCCTGACGCCTCCAGCATTTCCGGAACATAGTCTGCATCACCGGCGGATACCCCCCCGCAGAGAATAACAACATCGGCAGTCAGCGCTTTATCCAGCGCAGCCCTCAGCACTGCCTTGTCATCGGGCGCGTGCTGATAATACCAGGGATCGATCTGCCATTTTTTCAAGAGGGATTGCAGCAGCCAGCGGTTGCTGTTGCGTATCTGGGCAGGCCCGACGGGCGCGTCTACGGGCACTACTTCATCCCCCGTGGTGATCATGGCTATCTTCGGAAGCTTTGCGACCATTAGCTCCTTTTGCCCCAGTGATGCCAGCAGCCCTACAATGGAGGGTTCGCAAATGCAAGGCCTGTCGATGACGATCTCGCCCGCAGACAAGTCCTCACCCCGGCGGGCAATGTTGAGGAACTGGCGGGCAGGCAGCTGCTTCACCCGTGCTGTGCTCCCCCTTTCTTCAGTGTCTTCCCTTCGTATGACCACATCGGCCGCAACAGGCACCGGAGCGCCAGTCATGATCTTGTAGCAGGCGCCCGGCGGAAGGCCTGTCGTAGCACCGGCGCCGGCGAAAATAGTCTCGACTACCTGAAATTCGAGGGTGCCTTTCTGCAGATCCTCCCATCTCAGCGCATAGCCATCCATGGTAGCCCTATTGAAAGGAGGATAATCCCTGTCCGCCCGGATCGTGCCCGTCAGCACGCGGCCATAGGCGCGGTCCAGCGGGACCGTCTCGGTTCCGAACGAGTGGGCTTTCGCCCGCACTGCTTCCTGAGCTGCTGTATAACTTATCATAGCTAGTGCCCTCCCCCCTTCATCATCTTACGGGCATGGAATACAGCCGGCAGAATAGCTTCCAGTGATTCCCTGACGCCGGCGCTGCTGCCAGGGAGCGTGACGATAAGGGTGTGGGCGATGGAACCCGCTACTGCCCGGCTCATCATGGCCATGGGCGTGCGCATCTGGCCATACACCCGCATGGCTTCCACGATACCGTCGGCATCCCGCTCCAGGATCTCCTTCACCGCACCGACGGTATTGTCGCGGGGCCCAAGGCCCGTTCCACCGGTGGTGAAAACAAACTGTATGTCCTCCGCTACCCATTGCCGTATCTTCTCCTGGATGCGGAACTTGTCATCAGGCACGACATCATAATATTTCACCTGCGCGTTCACAAGGCCCAGCATCTCCTGTATGATCCTCCCGCTTTTGTCCTCCCGCTGTCCGGCAGCCGTACTATCGGAACATACCAGCACGGCACAAGTTGGCGGCGTGGCGAAATATCGTTCCCTGTCACTCTTCCCCCCTTTCTTTTCCAGCAGCCGGATATGCCCGATCTCCAGGTTCTTATCCACCGGCTTCAACATATCGTAGATCTCCAGCGCGGCTACGGAGACGCCCATCAGTATTTCCATTTCGATGCCCGTACGTCCGATGGAACGGGCCTGTCCTTTAATAACGACGCCCGTGCGGGAAAGAACACCAGCCTCCAGCAATTCCCCATGCAGCATAGGGTCCAGGAACTCAAACGCCATGTCCATACCGTCAATGGACACGGGGTGACAATGCGGTAGTAATTGCGGCGTGCTCTTGGCGCCGAGGAAAGCGGCAGCCCGCGCCACGTCAAAGAGATTGCCTTTTGGCAGCTGGCCGTTGCGGATGAGGTCGATGGTGGCAGGAGAACAAAAAATGACGCCCATGGCGTCGGCAGTACGGAGAGTGATCTGTTTGTGGGAGATGTCGCGCATATCCTTATTTATCCCCAAATATACACCTTCCCATCCTTCACTTTCACCGGATATGTCCTGATACGATAATCATCCCCGCTGAGGCACTCCCCCGTCAGCAGTGAAAAGGTCTTTTTATGGAAAGGACAGGCCACCTTGGGTTCGCATTGTTCGCCTGCGCTACCCGTCATCCCGCGGGACAGAACCATCTGCTGCTTGTGGGGGCAGCGGTTCTCCGTAGCATACCACTGTCCACGCCGGGAAAAATGAAAGATAGCTATCTGCTCTTCCCCGAAGCTGACGCACGCGCCCCCGTCGGCCGGTATGTCTTCTACATGGCAGGCCAGCAGCCATTTTCCCGGCTTCCCGGATGCCGCCCCCGTATTGGTCTTGTTTACAGTTGTTGCATTTGATCCCATATCAGAAATATTATATAATGAATGTCTACCACTCTTTTGCCTTGATCTGCCCCCGCATGCTGTCGAATGCTACCGTAGGATCTTTCTTCCGGGGCGCATTCACAAAATGGACAAAACGCTGCCGGAGGGCCGGACTATCCACTACTTCTTTCCATTCGCATTTATAGCTGTCCACCAGTGTCTGCATCTCCGCTTCCCATTGCGCCCCCATACCCAGGCTGTCTTCCACGACCACATTCTTCAGGTAGGACATGCTTCCATCCATTTTATTCAGCCAGGTGGCCGTGCGGGTCAGCGGGTCGGCCGTCTGTATATAGAACATCAGGAACCGGTCGAGGAGGCGGACGACAGTGGCCTTATCGATGTCTGTCGCCAGCAGCTGCGCATGCTGGGGTTTGGAACCGCCGTTGCCGCAGACATACAGGTTCCATCCTTTCTCCGTCGCAATGATGCCGAAGTCCTTGCTCTGCGCTTCGGCGCATTCCCGGATACAGCCGCTGACGCCCCCCTTGATCTTATGGGGAGCGCGGATGCCCCTGTACCTTTCTTCCACTTCGATGGCGAAGCTGACGCTGTCATGAAGTCCAAAGCGGCACCAGGTGCTGCCAACGCAGCTTTTCACCGTGCGGAGGGCTTTCCCGTAGGCATGACCGCTCTCGAAACCTGCTGCGATCAGCTCTTCCCAGATATTGGGCAGGTCGCTGACATGCGCACCGAAAAGGTCGATACGCTGACCGCCTGTTATCTTTGTATAGAGGTTATACTTTTTGGCGACCTTTCCCAGCACGATAAGCTTTTCCGGGGTGATCTCTCCCCCCGGGATGCGCGGCACCACGGAATAGGTGCCGCCTTTCTGGATATTTGCGAGGTACCTGTCATTGCTGTCCTGTATGACGGCTTGCTGTTGGATATTGTCATTCCAGCAGCTGGCCAGTATGCTGGCGACGGCGGGCTTGCAGACCTCACAGCCATCGCCTTTTCCCCAGCGGCCCAACACTTCATCATAGGTCTTCACGGTATGCAGCTTTATCAGATCCAGCAGCTCCTGCCGGGACTGGTCGAAATGTTCGCAGATGACATTGCGGATATAGCGGCCATTGGCCTTAAGGGTGCCGGAGATCAGATCTTTCACCAGGGGTACACAGCCTCCACAGCCCGTACCTGCCTTGGTGCATTTTTTCATCCCATCGATGGTCTCGATGTTCTTCTCCATCACCGCGCTGCAGATGGCAGCCTTGGTGACTGACTCACAGGAACAGATAAGCGCTTCATCCGGCAGGTCCATCACACCGGCTCCGGCGGAGGCCCCGCCCCGGCTGCCAAGGACCAGGTCTTCCGGGTCCGGAGGCAGTGGCAGCCTGTTATTGACGGTCTGTAATAACATATTATAGGCAGCAGCGTCCCCAATGAGGATGCCTCCCAGGAGACGCGTCCCATCACCCGTGATATTGATACGTTTGTAGATGCCCTTGTGCCTGTCCTCGAATACTATGGTCCTGCTGTCCGGCTCGCTTACGAAGGCGTCGCCAAAGCTGGCGACATCCACGCCGATGAGCTTCAGCTTGGTGCTCATGTCAAAGCCGGTGAAGGACTTGTGGCCTCCCGCCAGGTTGGCGGCCACCACATCAGCCATTTCATAGCCCGGCGCCACCAGGCCATAGATCATGCCGGCTACCAGGGCGCATTCCCCGATGGCGAAGATCTGCGGGTCGCTGGTCTGCATTTTCTCGTTCACCAGGATGCCGCCCCGGGTGCCCACCTGGAGGCCGGCCAGCCGCGCCAGCTCGTCACGGGGACGAATACCCGCGGAAATGACCAGCATATCCAGGTCTAAAGAGGTATCGTCTGCAAAGCGCAGCGACCGGACCTTCCCCTCGCCTTCAACGGCCAGGGTGGTCTTATTGAGGTGCAGCTGCAATCCTAATTTTTTGAGGCGCCCCTCCAGGATATGACTACCGGCGCTGTCTATCTGCCGGGGCATGAGACGGGAAGCAAATTCGATGACATGGGGATGGGAGATACCCAGGTCCAGCAATGCCTTGGCGGCTTCCAGTCCCAGGAGTCCGCCCCCCATGACGGCCCCGTTGCGGGCCTCCCGCGCATAGTCCCGGATAAGGTCAAGGTCCTCGATCGTGCGATAAACGAATACACCCTGCTTCTCTATGCCGGGAATGTCCGGTACAAAGGCCGCCGAGCCGGTGGCCAGCACCAGGAAATCATAAGGCTGAACAATGCCTTTTCGCGAGTGAATGACCTTTGCCGTCCTGTCGATCTCTCTGACAGGATCGCCGATGTGCAGCACGATGTCTTGTTCCGCATCAAACCAGCCCGCCATGGAAAGGCTCAGGTCATTGGCAGACTTGCCATTGAAATACTCGCTCAGATGCACCCGGTCATACGCAGGCCTGGGCTCTTCGCCGAAGACGACGATCTGGAAGGAAGTCGAAGCTGCCATCAATTTCTCACAAAACTTATGGCCGACCATGCCGTTGCCGATGACAACCACCACGGGTTTGTTCGAGGAGTTCATATCATGTCATTTTAAGGAGGCCGGGCAAAAACGCCCGAATTCCATTGGCAGGCAAACGTTAGCAGTTAGCGGCAAGTATTATTTATTTTTATATACAATACTCTCATACAATAATATGAATTTTTTTGATTAAAAATATTATTTATACAATAAAAATTTGCCCCTTCTCAATTTTTTTGGCTAAATTGTATGATATGCAACATATGCACATAATATCTAATAAGTCGCCTGAATTGATTGTTGTGGGGGCAGGACCCGGCGATCCGGAACTGATCACCTTAAAGGCATACAGGGTCCTGCAGGAGGCGCCCGTCATATTATATGACAACCTGGCCAACGCCGCCCTCCTGGATTGGGCGCATCCCGCCTGTGAGAAGATCTATGTAGGCAAGCTGCCTTATGGGGACTATACTCCTCAGGAAACCATCCATGCCTTAATAAAGGAGAAAGCTTTTACCGCAGGAAGGGTGGTCCGGTTAAAGGGCGGCGATCCTTTCATCTTCGGACGGGGTTTCGAGGAGATCGTCTTTGCCCGCCAGCATGGGATCACCGTATCCTATGTCCCCGGCATCAGCAGCATGCAGGCGGCGGGACTCTCAGCCATCCCCCTCACCCACCGGCATATCAGCGAGAGTATCTGGGTCATCACCGGCACGAAAAAGGACGGCGGCCTTTCGGCCGACCTCCGGCTTGCCATGCAAAGCAAGGCCACCGTAGTGATCTATATGGGCATGAAAAAATTAAGGGAAATTGCGGCGCTTTACCGTGAACAAGGCCTGGGAGATACACCGGCGGCAATCATCCATCACGCATCCCTTCCCGAAGAAAAGATGGTCCGGGGCAAAGTGGAATGTCTGCCTGAACTGGCGCTGGCTCATCAGCTGACACATCCTTCCATCATCATCATCGGGTCTGTAGTGGAATTGGGCGTGGATATAACAATGCAGGCCATCAGCCACCCTGCGGATGCCTGTGGCCTGCAACATTTAAAAATTATTTAAAAGCTTTCGCGTCGGACAGGAACTTGGCCAGTCCGATATCCGTCAGCGGATGTTTTAACAAGCCCAGGATGGGTTCCAGGGGAGAGGTGATCACATCGGCGCCCGCTTCAGCACATTTTACAATATGAAGCGCGCTGCGGATAGAAGCAGCCAGGATCTCCGTCTCGTAGCCCTGCACTGCATATATCTGCGCTATCTGGGCAATGAGCTCTACACCATCCCAGTTGCTGTCGTCGATCCTGCCGATAAAGGGAGAAACATAGTTAGCTCCTGCCTTGGCAGCCAGGATAGCCTGACCGGCGGAGAACACCAGCGTACAATTGGTCTTGATCCCATTGTCGGAAAACCATTTCAGTGCCTTGATGCCGTCCTTGATCATCGGCACCTTCACCACGATGTTGGGGTGAATAGCATGCAGCTTCTTCCCTTCTTCTACGATCTCTTTGAAATCAGTGGACACCACTTCTGCGCTTACATCCCCGTTTACCATCTCTGCGATCGTCTTGTAATGGTTAGTTACAGCCGCCTCGCCCTTGATGCCTACTTTAGCCATGAGGGAAGGATTGGTGGTTACGCCATCTAAAATGCCTAAATCGTTTGCTTCTTTGATCTGTGCCAGATCTGCAGTGTCAATGAAAAATTTCATGGTATTAAATTTATCTTTTATCGGAGCTGTGGGCCCTGGAGGCCCTAATATAAATAAAAAAAGGCAAGTTACTTACATCGCACCGCTGCGACCACTTACCCTTGCTGCCTTCCGGCCCTGGGGGGGTTCAGCGGGAGCTGGTCGTATAAGACTTGCCTGCCGCAAAGATACAGATAAAGCGGTAACGATGGTCTAAATTTTTTAAAACTTTTAGCCTGTTTTATTGCAATTGATGCATCTTTTACCGGAACGTATTAAGGCTGCTGGCAGACAAAACACCCACCAGTTCATCCGCCCTTGCGCCGAGGGCTCTGTAATAAACAAGAATGGTATAAGTATTCTCCGTCTCAATGTGATTGCCTTCCGTAAATTCAAAAGATGGTCTGCGGGCCGGATCCGATCTGTCCACCGTGACATAGGCATAATTATAGAATCCTTGTTTCAGCAGGAAGGATGTTTCATATCTTCCCTTTTCAGCGTTGAACACCAGCCGGGTGGAATCATTCAGGCCGCCGCCCGAAAATTGGGACAGCAGGTACAGGTCCTTGTCCGGCCATGGGGAATGATCAGGCGGCACAAAATAGAAGCGGACGGTGGCATAGTCCGTCTGGAAATAGGGATTGATGCTTTCCGTCGTCTGCGAGAACCAGAACCCATTATAATCTTTGTAGAACAAATAGGGCTGACGGCTTCTATCGCCATCGGGCCTGAGCAGGATCTCGGTGGATCGCTTGCCATAGTTGACGCTCTGCACCCTGTCGCTCTGAAAACGGAAGCTTTGCAGGTCCAGCCACCGCCACTCGCTGCCTCCGGGAAATACGATGCCGTCATCGTTGTTGTTGTACTCCAGGATATTGTTGACATAGAACGTTGGCTTGATATTACGCAGGACATTGTCCCAACGAAAGTTTTGCAGGATCACCACCCTGATCTGGTCCAGGGCGTTGGAAGGGTTCACGCCGGCTACATTCAATTTCATCAGGAGACGTTGATGCGTATGTGCAATATCAGGATCCAGCGGCTGCAGCAGCTGCGCCCCGCCGCTGACCTTTTTGTCCGCCACCAGCAAACGCCGGGTGAAAGCCAGTTTGGAAGTGTCCGCGTCCAGGAAAACTTTCAGCAGGTAATTCCCCGAATGGATGGGCAGGCAATTGGGGTCAGGCAGCAAAGCCTGGTAATGCGTATAGCGTGTAAGGGCTACGGAAGACAGCTGATAATTGGAAATGCGCACCTGCGCAAACCCCCTGATATAGTCGAATACGCTGACAACGGCCGGACTCCAGTCGGCATTGCATAATTGATAGGTGTAGTAATAATTCTTCACATCTCCGTCCAGGTCGTCAAAATGAAGCTCCACCTGATCGTTGCCATTCAGCTGCAGGACGGGATACCCCAGCTGGTTGCCTGCCTGGTAGAGCTGCGGCATCCTGATATTCGGTGTATAAACAGAGTCTGGCGCCTGCGCCCACGCGAAGAAAGTGATCATGCTGCCGCAAAAAAACAGGAGTAGGTGCTTCATCGGAAAAGAATTGCAGGACAATGTAGCACAAAATTGGAAAAAACTTTTATAGTTTTGACCCTAAACCATACAGAGTTTGAATGTAGCAGCATTTATCGCCCGGCGTGTGGCCTTCAACCGGGAACGATCTTTTTCCCGATTTATCATCAGGCTGGCGATTACCGCTACTGCTATCAGCATAGCGGCCATGCTGCTGACCCTCGCCTTTACAAAGGGCTTCCAGTATACCATCAGCCAGAAGATCTTCAGCCTTTGGGGGCATATCCGCGTTCAATATGCCACGCCTAACCGGGCATCTATTGCCGAAGAACAGCCGATATCAGAGAACGATACGGTAAGGCGGGTCCTGCGCGCCAACAGGGACATACAAAGCATCGGAGCCTATGCAACCAAGAATGCCGTCCTGCGGAGCCCTGAAGGCATCCAGGGGATCCTGCTGAAAGGGGTGCAGAAAGGTTATGATTTCAGCCATATGGACGGCTTCCTCAAGAGCGGGCATTGGGTCCATTTTCCGGACAGCGGGTACAGCAACGAGATCAATATCTCCGTTCCCATGGCCAGCCAGTTGAAGCTGAAAGTCGGCGACAAGGTGCTGATCTATTTCATCCAGCAGGAAGGAACGCCGCGGGTGAGATCCCTGACAGTAGCCGGGATCTTCAAGATAGGCATCGAGGATTATGATAAGCTGATCGCCATCGGTGACCTGCGGCTGATCCAGCGTTTGAATAATTGGGGACCGGACCAGATCGGGGGTTACGAGGTCTTTGTCAGGGACTTTCGTCTGGCCGACTCGGTGAATTCCGCCATTTACAACCAGCTGCCGGACGCCTGGGCCAGCCGGGGCATAGAAGAGATCTATCCCAATATCTTCGATTGGCTGAACCTGCAGGATCTCACTATCTTCATCGTCCTTGTCATCATGATCGTGATAGCCACCCTCAACCTCGTCACCTGTCTCATCATCCTGGTGCTGGAACGTACACGGATGATCGGTATTTTGAAGGCCATAGGGGCCCCAACTTCCGCCGTCCAGAAAATATTTCTCTACCAGGGCGCCATCATAACTTTATTTGGAATGATCATCGGCAACGGGGCCGGCCTCCTGCTCTGCTGGCTGCAGCAGAGATATGGGTTCATTACCCTTCCGGAGGACGCTTATTTCATCTCAAAAGCCGTGGTAAAGCTGGAGTGGTGGCATGTCGTGCTGGTGAATGCCGGAACTTTCCTCATTTGTTTCATCATTCTGACGATCCCTACCCTGGTGGTCCGGCGGATGCAGCCGGCAAGGGCTATTCAATTCCGCTGACGCCGAACAGCTATCGCACCAAATGCGACAGGATGATCCCCGTGGCCACGGCCGCATTGAGGGATTCCGCCTCGCCGATGCGCGGGATGGTGATGGGATGCGTGGCGCGCTGCAACAGCTCCCCGCGGATGCCTTTTGATTCATTTCCGATGACGATCCAGCCCTTTGTGATGCGCGGCTGTTCGAAGATACTTTTCCCTTCCAGCACGGCAGCATAGACGGGAAGCTCCGGGTACAGGCTCATCAACCCGGCAGGGTCCTCATACAGCACCTGTACACGACTGATGCTGCCCATGGTGGATTGGGTTGCCTTGGGGCTGAAGACATCGGCACTGTCACGGGTGCAAATCACCTGCCCGACGCCAAACCAGTCCGCGATCCGGACAATGGTGCCCAGGTTCCCGGGGTCCTGGATGCCATCCAGCACCAGGCTGACGCTGTGGCCAGGATCCTGCGCCTTAAAGACCGGCTTCTTAAAAACTGCCAGGACCTGGTTGGGCGTGGCCAGGGACGATATCTTTTCCAGCTCTCCCTCCCTGACTTCGGTGAAAGGCACACCCGCATCCCGGAAAGAAGATAAGGCAAACAGGTGCAATAACTCCAGGTTCGGAGCTTGTAAAAGCTCCTTTACCATCTTCGGGCCTTCCACGATAAATGCTCCTTCCTCATCCCGGAATTTTTTCTGGCCTAAACTTTGGATATATTTGACCTGCGATTTTACCAGCATTGCTTTTCGTTTACATACAAAAGTTAACCCTGACCGGGTTTGTTTAATCTCTTTATGCTATACCGCCGGCAAGTTAGTGTGTTCATCCTTTACCCTGCATTTGCATTGTCGACGGTGATCTTCCTGTTTTCCTGTACACCCGGCAAGCATGTCTCCGGCTATCAGTATGGAAAACCTTTTGTTTACAGCACAAATATAAAAGTAGAAGGGGATATCCCGGGCAGCGAAAAAAAGGACCTTACGGTGCGTCTGTTCAATCAGCTGGATGACAGCCTCCGTACACAGGAATCCTCCATCGCAGGCGTTTATAAAAAACTGGTCAATCCCCCGGTGTACGATTCTGCCAATGTGCGCCGCTCCCTCAGCTATATGGTGGCCCTGCTGAACGCCTCGGGCTATTACACCCCGATCATCAGGGATACCTTCCATATAGACACCGTCGTCGTCCGCAGGAAAAAACGTTTCAAGGATCAATACAGGGTAAGCATTGAATTCCGGGTATGGCCCGGCAAACAGCTGCGGCTGGATTCCATCGGATATGACCTGCATACGCCTGCCCTGCAGGCCCTGACGCTGCATTCCAAAGGCCAGTCGCTTCTCCATAAAGGCCAGCCTTATTCCAACAGGACCCTCTCCGATGAGCTGGACAGGCTGGTTGCGCTGTTCCAGGACAATGGCTACTATAAGTTCTCCAAGGAAGACCTGGTCATCATCAAGGACACGGTGGTAGCGGGTCTTATCGATCCCACCCTGGACCCTTTCCAGCAGGCAGCCCTGCTGGAAGAGCTGCGGAAAAAAAGGGAGCATCCCACGGTCAATGTTGTGGTTGAGCAGCGGCCTGTCAGGGATTCCAGCCGGATCAAAAGATATTACATCGGGCATGTCACCGTATATCCGGACCTGCCCATCCTGGAAGATACCATTGCCATCAGCACTATCGATACCAGCACCGCCAAAGGTTTTACCATCATCGCCCGTACAGACAGGTTCAAGCCTTCCTTTGTCGCCAACAACGTATATCTCCGGCCGCAGCGTATGTACCGGAAATCAAACTACGACAGGACCATCAGCCGGTTCAGCCAAATGGGCGCATGGGACCAGGCGTCCATTAACTTCAGCACTGAAGGACCCGCGGATTCCCTGCTGGATGTCGCGCTGCGCCTCTATCCCAACAAGAAACAGAACCTCAACGTGGGGGTGGAAGCCAGCCGCAACACCGCTGATATCATTACTGTGGGCAACCTCTTCGGTGTGGGGGTGAATCTGGGACTCCGCAACCGGAATACTTTTCGTCAATCAGTCCTTTCCAACACCAACTTAAGGGCAGGGGTAGAGCTGGGTAATGACCTCATCCAGACCACCCAGGCCAGCATCGCACATACCATCTCTATCCCCCGTCTGATCGTCCCCTGGAACATACGGCGGGAACGAAGACTGGACAGCCTGCGTTCCGTGCTCAACCTCAACGCTTCCTATACCGACAGACGTCAATTCTTCACGGTGCAGTCTTTCAATGCATCCTGGGGCTATCAGTGGACAAGAGGCAATCGCTCGTTCATCCTCAATCCCCTCAATGTGGAATACACCAAGCTGTTCAAAACGGACAGCTTCCAGCGGTTCCTGGACAGCATACCCTCTCTGAACCTGGCTTTCCGCAGTGGGCTGGTAGTAGGATCACAATTCATCTACAGCAGCCGGCGGAAGATAGGCATTCATACCAATTTCCTGCGCATCAGCGTGGAAGAGAGCGGCGCATTGCTGGGACTTTTCAAGGAGGTTGACGAGGGAGATCTCTGGCGCTTCATAAAAGGAGAGGTAGAATACAGCCACCATATAGATTGGCGCCGGACGGAGCTGGCTATGCGTGCCTTTGCAGGAGCAGGATGGGCCTATGGCAGGGAAGGCAGCGGGTATGAAGAGACCCTGCCCTTCTATAAAGCCTTTTTTGCCGGTGGTCCAAACAGCATGCGGGCCTGGCGTATCCGGCAGCTGGGGCTGGGGTCTTCCAAATTTTATGATAAGCCTGAAAATGCAAAGTACGACCGCTTTGGGGATGTACAGCTGGAAGGCAACATCGAATATAGATTCCCCCTGGGTACGTTGTTCGGCGTCAAGCTGAAGAGCGCCTTTTATGCCGATGCCGGGAATATCTGGAACCGCCGGCTGATAGACAGCGCCGGGAGAGACGTGGGCAGCGACTTCCGCTTTAACCGGTTCTTTAAGGAGATTGCCGTAGACGCAGGCTCAGGACTCCGGCTGGATTTCGATTATTTCCTCATACGATTCGACTGGGCCTATAAGCTCAAAGATCCCCAGCGGCTGGAAAACAGCGAGAAATGGTTCTACGATATGCATCTTGGCGACGGGCAGTTCCAGCTGGGGATCAACTATCCCTTTTAAGAAACGGCAGCCAGCCGCTCCCGGATATATTTCCCTGCCTCTTCCATATTCATGGCCTGCTCCACGCGAAAGGAGCCGATGCGCGTACGGCGAAGACTGCTGAGATATCCTCCGCAGCCAAGGGCGGCGCCCAGGTCATTCGCAAGGCTTCGGATATAGGTCCCCGTTGAGCAGACCACCCGGAAGTGGACCACGGGTGGATTGAAACCAGCGATCTCGAACGCGTGGATCGTCACCGGTCGTGGATCCAGCTTTACCTCCTTGCCTTTTCGCGCCAGCTCGTACACCCGTTGGCCGTCCTTTTTGATGGCCGAATGGATGGGGGGCACCTGCTCTATCGGCCCGGTAAACCGGACGATAGCCTGCTGCACGGTCTCCAGGGTAATGCCGGAACAGTCCTTAAAATTTCCGGGCTCGCTTTCCAGGTCAAAAGTTGGTGTCGTGGCGCCCAGCGTAATACTGCCGGTGTACTCCTTCTCCTGCGCCATATATTCGTTGATCTTTTTGGTATATTTTCCCGTGCAGACGATCAGCAGGCCGGTGGCCAGTGGGTCCAGTGTGCCTGCATGACCCACCTTTTTTGTCTTTACCATCCCTCTTAATTTCCTTACCACGTCAAAAGAGGTCCAGTCCAGCGGCTTGTCGATCAGCAGCGCCTGCCCTTCCGCAAAGGGGTTGTTGTCTGTTTGGTTTTGTTGCATCGGCCAAAGATACGCCACAGGCGTGTCGCCCGAAGGGCCTGCATTATAGTTTAGATAAAATCCTTACCCCGGTCCGGGCAGGACCAGCCCCTAAATAGCCAGCCGGGCCTTTATTTCGAGGTATTTGTTGACAGTCTGGACGGTGAGATGCTCGGGCGCTGTGAGTATGGTGGCAATGCCATGCTTGTTCAGCTCTTTGACGATAAGCCTTTTCTCATAGGCGAATTTTTCCGCAATGGTCTTTATATACAGTCCTTCGATGTCCTCTGCTGCGGACGTGCGCACCTGCTGCAGGCCTGTGTTCTCGAAAAACACTACCAGCAATAAATGGTTCCTGGCGATGGCCCGGATATATGGCATTTGTCTTTGGAGGCCTGAAAGGGATTCGAAATTGGTGAACAGTATGAGGAGGCTGCGCTGCGTGATGCGGGTGCGGATGAGGGCGTGCAGCTTTTCATAATCCGTCTCAAGGAATTTGGTCTGCTGGTTATAGAGTATGTCCAGGATATTGCTCATCTGCATGGCTTTTCTTCCGGCAGGAAGAAAGGTGCCTATCTGATCGGCAAAGGTCACGAGCCCGGCTTTGTCTTGTCTGATGAGGGCTACCCGTGAAAGTATGAGCGTTGCATTGATCGCATAATCCAGGAGGCTCATGCCTTCGAAAGGCATTTTCATGATGCGCCCCTTGTCGATGACACAATAGACCTGCTGGCTCTTTTCATCCGTAAAATTATTCACCATCAGCTGTCCGCCTTTACGGGCCGTGGCTTTCCAGTTAAGGCTGCGGATATCATCCCCGGCCACATACTCCTTTATCTGTTCGAACTCGAGACTTTGTCCCTGCTTGCGCATCCTTTTATTACCGCTCTCCGCCAGGTTGCTTGAAAATGCCTGGAGCTCATATTTCCGCAGCGTGAAATAAGACGGCAGCACCCGTACCATTTTTTCAGCGGGAAGTATCTTTCGTCTCACGATGAGACGAAACGGACTTTTTATATAAACATTGATATCATGAAAGATATATTCCCCCCGCTGGGTCGGCCGAAGCTCGTAAGACAGCCCGATGGTCTCGCCGGGCTTCAGGACGCCGTCCAGGTGGAAATCCCTTCGCTGGAACTGGTCCGGCAGCTCGTCGATGATGCGGTAGGACACCCTGAAAGGATATTGGTTCGTCACTACCAGCTTCACCGGGTTTTGGTCGCCATTGCTGAAACGGTCCGGCAGCTGGCGTTGGACACCGACGGGCACCTTACGGGAAAAGAGGACCAGGTAATCCAGCGTACTCGCGACAAAAATAAAGAGGGCTATCAGCTGTGAAACGACAAAAAGCAGGTTGATCCAATAGGACAATATAAAAAGCAGGATCACCGCTACCCACAGGGCATACCAGCGGCGGGAAAAAAAGAGTGACTTATAAAATCGATTGAGCATCACCGTGGTATTTCGATGGATTGAAGGATCTCATTGATAACATCATCCGTTGAAGCTCCCTCCATTTCTCTTTCAGGCGCCAGCACCAGCCGGTGACGCAATACGGCGGGGGCGATATATACAATATCGTCCGGTATGACAAAATCACGTCCCCGCATGGCGGCAAGGGCCTTGGAGCCATTGAGGATGCCGATAGAGGCACGTGGCGAAGCCCCCAGGTATAGCGCTTTGTGATTGCGGGTGGCGGCCACAATGGATGTGATGAACTGTATCAATTTCTCTTCGATGACCAGTCCATGCACTTTATTGCGCAGCGTCTCGATGGATGCCGGGGACAACACGGGCTGAACCCGGTCCACGCGGTTTTCCGTACGTGCCAGATGGTGATCGGATACGATGCGGAACTCCTGTTCCGGTGTGGGATAACCTACATTGATCTTGAAGAGGAACCGGTCGAGCTGCGCTTCGGGGAGATGGTAGGTGCCTTCCTGTTCGATGGGATTTTGCGTGGCCACCACCATAAAGGGAGGCTGCATCATGAGGGTCTGGCCGTCGACAGTGATCTGACGTTCTTCCATTACTTCGAAGAGAGCCGACTGCGTCTTGGCCGGCGCCCTGTTGATCTCATCGATCAGCACAATATTGCTGAAGATAGGCCCGGGCTTGAACTGGAAAGTGTTTTCACGGGGGTTGAAGATAGAGGTCCCGATGACGTCGCTGGGCATAAGGTCGGGTGTAAACTGTATCCGGGAAAAATTTACGGAGATCACCCTGCTAAGCAGTTTTGCCGTAAGTGTTTTTGCCACACCGGGTACGCCTTCTATCAATATATGTCCGTCCGCCAGGATGCCTGCCAGCAACAATTCGATCATTTGCTCCTGTCCCACGATCACTTTACCGATCTCCCGCTTGAGCTCTCCGACAGCCTGCTGCAATTCATCCAGATCAGTACGTTGTTCAAACAGATTTTCTTCCATATTTATCCTTGTTTATAAAATTCTTCCAGTTTTTTATTCAGCGCCAGCAGCTCTTCATCCGATACGGAAGGGCTGTCCTGCAAACGCAGGAGCTCCCCTGTCAGGACGTTCAGGAATTCTTTGGAGATGCCCGTCTTGTAAGCCAGGCGATCCACGAAACCTTCGTCAGTCATATGAACGGACAGGTTATATTTTGTCCGGATATGGTCCTGGAAATGCGTGGCCATCTTGACGGCCAGGTTCTGGTTGTCCCTCCGTTCGTAATACAGGCGGCCGATGGTCGTGACGAAGTCCAGGGAATTATTGCGTAAACCCTCTATCACAGGTACGATCCGCTGTCTCCGCTTGGATTCTATAAGGTAGATGATCAGCAGCAGGCCCAACAGCAGCCAGAAAGCAATGGCCAGCGGACGGCTGTTCAGGATATACCGGAGGGCGGAGAATGCGCTTTTACTCCTGCTGCCATCGCCGCCATCATCACCATAGCGAAGATTCTCATCCCAGAGCACTTCATTGACGTTCTTGGGAATATAGGAGAGCACATTGTCATAATATGCCTTATTATTTTTATGCAGCAGGAAAAAATTGGTGAACGCCATCGGCGCGAACTGAAAGAAAAGAGACCCGCCCCCCTTATAGGTGAATTTGACCAGGTTGGGGCGGCCCCGTCCATCCCTGCCCAGCACGGTGGCATACATCGGATCCAGTGAATCGGCATAATTGTCATAAGCAACGCCGGGATAAGCAAATGACAGGGAGTCATCTGTGCCGGGCTGCAGTACACTGACCCGCAGGCTATCTCCTCCGGAGAGAAGGTTCTGGCTGCCGCCCAGCCGTATATTGAATGAATGGAGCAGGGAATCCCCAAAATACAGGGAAGAGATAAAAACATGGTTGCCTTGCCCGACAAAGTTCAACATGGCATTGATCTCCGAAACGCTCATTTCGGCAGTGTGTCCGATGAAGATCAGCGCCTTTTTTCCTCCCCCACCCTGTGCCAGGGTAGTGAAATCTGTACTGCTGATGGATATTTCGGCGTTGGGGAACAGGTACTGCAGGCTTTCATACGCGATGAAGGCCCCATAAGGTATCTTGTCCTTCCGCCAGAAGCTGATCCGTGTGTTCAGCTTTTTGCTGCCGCCGCCCCCGCTGCCCGGATTACAGGCCAGCATCGGGATCAAGACCAGGACCAGCCATATGGTGTTGTAGTTTTTTCTCATGCGCGCCTGGAGTGATCGATGGATATTTGAAAGTCCTGGAAATATTGGAACAAACGGGCAAACTGCTGGTCGCTGAGTGAGAATTTCCCATACCACACCCGCTCGTAAGCGCCCATGACCCTCCGGAAGCTTTCGCCTTGCGGCGTTGTATCCATTTGCCGGGCATACTCCTCATCGGTGGCCTGGATATGCCACCGGATCAGCTGACGGGTTTCCAGCATGCGAAGGGTCTTCAAATAGAGATATCGCACCGCCAGACGGTGCTCCCGCTGATCCAATGCTTTTTTCAACAGCTGGTCAAGGTCCTCTTCCGGCAGTGCGGCCTCTCCGAGCGAACTTTCCACCAGGCTGGCAGGCCGCCTGTAGAAGAATCGAAGATTATTCTCCGAAATGATCTTATAGAGCGCGTACAGCAGCACGCTGCCAAAAAAAATATAAATAAAATAGAGAAAGCCTTTGCTCTCCAGCAGCCTGAAGAAGGTCCCTTCGGATCCGGGATCGTGCGGGGACGGCCGCTTCCAGTAAGCCGAATCATTTGCGTAGGCGAAATCACGTTTCCTTTTCCAGCTACGGGTAGTGGTATCCGGTATCCTGCGTAATTCCAGCGGTTCTTCCTCCTCCTGGTCAGGTGTAGCCGCCGTTGTCGTGGTATTTCCCTGCACGGCAGAGGAGTCGACGTATATCGCAGTAGTATCTGTCTGCGTGACGGGGGTGTCTGTGACAAAAGGCCGGATCTCTTCGTCGGCCGTATTCACGGAATCCGGCATGCTCACGGAGTGCCGTGTATGGTGCCTTCCATGCCGCTGAGCCGGGCTTTGCAGGACGGCTAGCAGAAAGAACAAGGTCAGGACAGCCGGGTGGATGTAATATTTAATATGTAGGGGTTTGGGGTTCAAATCGACGGGGGTAGATGATAAAGTACCAGACAATAAAGCTCAATGATGCAGCCAATATCATAACGCTGAGCCAGACAGGCATCGTAGAATAGCGTGTGACGAATCCTTCCAGGAAAGCGGCAACGATGAATATGGGCACCAGGCCGATCATCAGTTTCACACCATCTTTTGCGCCCCGCATTAAGGAGCGGAGCCGCCGGTGCGTGCCGGGAAAGAGGATGCTGTTGCCCAGGATAAACCCTGCGCCGCCCGCAATAATGATAGAGGATATCTCAAGGGTGCCGTGGATCCAGATGACCAGAACGGACTGCCATCCCAAACCCTTTGTGAAAAAATAGTACTGGAAAGCGCCGAGCATGACGCCGTTGTTAAACAGCTGCCAGATCGTACCTATGGAAAGGATGAAGCCGCTGACGAATACCATAAAGGATACCTTTATATTGTTCACAGCTATCCAGGCGAACATGCTCAGCTGGTCCTGGTGTTTATACACGCCGAAAGGGTCCCCCTTTGCTATATTCTCTTCCGTCATGTCCATATATCGGTCGCCCAGCACGCCGCGCACAAAGGTCTCGTCATGGGCTGCCGAAAAGGCGGCAAGGACGGCAAAAAGCGTAAAAACAAGAAAAGAATAAAACATTTCACGATGGTATCTCCTCACGACCGCCGGCAGCTCTGTTTTCCAGAAACTTAAGATGCGGGATACCTGCTCTTTCTTGTTGCGGTAGATACCCAGGTAGATCCGTGAAGCAAGTCCGTTGAGGTACAGGGTGACTTTACTATGGGGATAGAATGTTTTGGAATAGCCCAGGTCATTCACCAGCTCGGTGAACTGTCCGGCCATTTCGTCCGGGTCCGTTGCAGGCTCGTATTGATACTGCTTCCACTTATCAATATTTTTTTTAATAAAAAGTCCTTCTCGCACGTAGGAAGATTTAGCTTTATATTTACCGTTAAATATAGTAAGTTATATCTGATAATTATAATTCCCCATACCCTGTTCTATGCCATTAGTTAAACTAGACACCGGTTTCAACATTGAGGTGGAATTCGCCATCACTCCCTTTCACAAACGATTTCTCGCATGGCTGATCGACCTTGTGATCCTGGCGGCCTATTACCTGTTCATGAGCAAATTGCTGAATACCGCGATGTCGGGTGAAAAGGAATGGGTATACGTGCTGGCCGGCCTCCCACCTCTCTTCTATCACCTGATCTGCGAGATCACCATGAATGGGCAAACGGTAGGCAAGAAGGCGATGTCGATCAAAGTGATCACCCGGGACGGTGGGCAGCCGTCCCTGAGCCAATACCTGATCCGCTGGGTGTTCCGGTTGGCGGATTTTCCCGTCTGGATCCTTCCTTCCATCGCATTAGGCGCCCTGCCCTGGTGGTGCGCCATATTTCTTTTCGGAGGCATGGCCTGTGTGATCTCCACTCCCCATACCCAACGCATCGGGGACCTGATCGCAGGCACTATTATCATCGATACCCGCACGCATACGTCATGGGAAGATACGGTATTCACCGAGCTGGAAAATAATTACCGGCCCAGGTTCCCCCAGGTGATGCAATTGACAGACAAGGATATCAACACGCTGAAGAGCATCATCAACACAGTATCGAAAAAAAGGGACTATGACCTCTCCATGCGCATTGGGGAAAGGATCAAGTCGAAGCTCAGGATCGAAAGCGACCAGGACTCTCTCGACTTCCTGGAAACCCTTTTAAAGGATTATAACTATTATTCCACGCAATAGATCAGCGGAATGCACTGCCAATGACCCCTGCGACAATTGCCAGTCCCCAGAAACAAAGGCCGATGATCATCAATATACCCATGTAACGATAGCATGCTTTCAGGTTCCGGAGAGACTGATTTAGCTGCAGCTGGTCGTTGCTGCGGAGGGCCATCTGCATTTTCTTGGCAAAATTGAACGTGTAGAGACAGGGAAAAAAATACAGCAGCGCCAAGCCTATATAGATAATGGTAAAGAACGCGCCTCCCATTATTCCAGCACGTCCCGTGTTCATGGTGCCATACATTGTAGCCATAAATGAACCGGCAAAAAGACCTATCAGGACAAACAGTCCACAAAAGACAAAACCCATAATAGCCAGGAATTTGGCCCAACGGGCGGCATCTTTCAGATAAACGGTGGCCTCATGATCCACCTGAAGTTCGAACAAGCTAGTCGTACTAGTTTCCATGAAAATTAAATTTAAGGTTAATAGGTAAAAAATTGTTTATCATTTATGTAGCATCTTATAATAAATACATTCTGTCCAAAAGTCCAGCAGGCTAAAAAACAATGTTGCGGTGATATTGATCACGGCCAGGAGATTGGATCTGTTCAAATAAAGGAACGCATCGTTGAAACCAGCCGTGTCTATTTTGTCAACAGCCCTGCCGATCCTATTTACAAAACGGAAGTAGAAGATCAACTGGCAAATAGATAGTGATCCATATACCAGGGTAAACCAGATCTGGGTCCTCAGCTGGATGTACAGCGGCAAAATTGCGGTATACTTTTCGGGGCGCATCATCATCGCCCGGAGGAGAGCATTGGTCATCATCACCACACAAACGGCAATTCCAATCAGCAGGATAAGACGAGTAGAGGCAGAAAGTCTCCTGATCTGGGCTGAACCTGTCGTAGTGAGTCGAATATCAAATAACTCTTCCTGATGGTATTCCATTAACTGAAAGTAAAAAAAATAGTCAGGTATCTGTAATGATCCTGACTATTTACCCCTTAAAAAGGACGTATCTAATATAAATTACTGTCTAATAAGCCATTGCAAAAAGCACCCGCTGCCGGCTTGGCGCCCCTGTCAAAATACATTTTCCTTCTTCGGCGGGATTGCCGAGAGGGATGCAGCGAATGGTGGCCTGGGTCTTTTCCTTGATGGCGGCCTCCGTTGCAGGTGTGCCGTCCCAATGCGCAAGGATGAACCCGCCTTTTTCGTTCAGCACCTTTTCAAACTCCGCCCAGGTATCCACTTTGGTGATATGCTGATCACGGTAAGCAAGCGCTTTATCATACATGGCCTTATGAATGGACTCCAGCAAATGGGAGACATAGCCGGCCAGCCCATCCATCGGAACCGATACTTTCTCCTTCGAGTCCCGGCGGACGATCTCGACCACCTGGTTGTCCAGGTCACGCAGTCCCATGGCGATGCGGACAGGGACGCCTTTCATTTCATATTCCGCGAATTTCCAGCCCGGGCGGGCATTATCATTGTCGTCGAATTTCACCCGGATGCCGGCAGCTTTCAGCTGTGCGGCAAGCTCTTTGCCTTTGGCGTCGAGCAGGTCCTTTCTCTCCTCTCCCTTATAGATCGGGACGATGACAGCCTGCAGTGGTGCGATACGGGGAGGCAATATCAATCCGTCGTCATCGCTGTGGGCCATGACCAATCCGCCGATGAGACGGGTGCTCACGCCCCAGCTGGTGGCCCATACATATTCCAGCTGATTATCCCTGTCGGAAAATTTTACGTCGAAGGCCTTTGCGAAGTTCTGCCCCAAAAAGTGGGAAGTGCCGGCCTGCAGGGCTTTGCCGTCCTGCATGAGCGCTTCTATACAGTAGGTATCCACCGCACCTGCGAAGCGTTCGCTCTCTGTCTTGACACCCCGGATGACGGGCAGGGCCATATATTCTTCTGCGAAAGTGGCATAGATGTCCAGCATCTGACGCGCCTCGGCAATGGCCTCGTCAGCCGTGGCGTGGGCAGTATGTCCTTCCTGCCAGAGGAATTCGGCGGTACGCAGGAAAAGGCGTGTCCTCATTTCCCACCGAACGACATTGGCCCATTGGTTTATCAGCAGGGGCAGGTCCCGGTAGCTGCGGATCCATCCTTTATAGGTGTTCCAGATGATCGTCTCGCTTGTCGGACGGACGATCAGCTCCTCTTCCAGCTTGGCCTCGGGATCCACGATCACCCCTCCCCCATTCGGGTCGTTCTTCAACCTGTAATGGGTGACCACTGCACACTCTTTGGCAAAGCCTTCCACATGGGCGGCTTCCTTGCTGAGAAAGCTTTTCGGTATGAACAGGGGAAAATAGGCATTGACATGTCCGGTGTCCTTGAACATCCTGTCCAGCTGATCCCGCATGTTCTCCCAAAGGGCAAACCCGTAAGGCTTGATCACCATGCATCCCTTTACGCCGGAATGGTCGGCCAGGCTGCCCTTGATGACCAGGTCATTATACCACTTGGAATAGTCCTGTGCTCGGCTTGTGATTTCTTTACTCATAACTGTTCGAACTGTATCGTTATATTATTAATCACCTTTTAACAATCAGGCATTAATTTTCTCTGTAAAGGCTGATAATTTATTGTAACTTTACTTTAACATGGACGCTAATCATGTTAAGTTGCGCAAGATAGCAACTTCATCCCGAAAAACACTAAATGCTTTCGCCATGACACCGAGTAAACATACACTTTCCATCCTGGCTGCCGGCCTTATCCTGTTCAGCAGCTGCTCCTCTTCCCGGAAAGCCGCACAGACGCCGGATGATGTATATTATTCTCCCGGTTCGTCCAGGGCTGTCGCCGCGGCTGATGATGAGGAGGACGGCGGATACTATAGCCCCCGTTCCGGCAATCGGGGAGACTATTACAGCACCGCTCCCAGCGATAATTACGTTCGTCTGAAAGCCCAGGATCAGTCCCGCTGGTCCTATTTCGACGACTACAATGCATACGATTCCTATTATTATCCTTCCGCAGCGATCAGCCCCTATTATGGAATGGGATTCGGATATGGCTATCCCATGTATGGATATGGTCTTTCATATGGGCTGGGCCTTGGATTCGGGAACCCCTACCTGGGATGGAACAGCTACTTCCTCTGGAACACCTGTTATAACCCTTATTTTTATAACCCGTATTATGGCGGCGGAGCCATTATCGTGAAGGGAAATGGTTCCTATGCCAACAACATGTATACCCACCTGCGCGCTTTCAATGGCCCCAGCTACAGGAATAGCCTTACTGCGAGGGTGACCAATAGCAATAACAGAAGCTATCGTCCCGCCAGCAATGTATATACGCGTGACGTTCAAAACGGCACCAGCAACCGCTTTAATTCCTCCAACCAAAGCAGCAACAGGAATAGTTACTATCGCCCTGTCAGCCCGAATAGCAGCATGAATAACAACGGCAGCTATTCAAGGCCCAGCAGCGGCGGTTTCGGTGGCGGCAGCCAGCCTGTGAGAAGCTATTCTCCCCCTCCTTCTTCCGGTGGCGGCGGAGGCGGCGGCGCCAGGCCCACCAGGCACTAATACCAGCACCCTACATACCTAAGCATCCAGTCTTTCATGAAAAAAATTGTCGTAGTTATAGGCATCCTGGCCTGTCAGCGATTGGTTGCCCAATTGCCTGAAGATGCCCTCAGAGCTTCGTGGATAGTACCCAGTGGTACGGCCCGTCAGCAGGCCATCGGAGGCGCCATGGGCTCACTGGGAGGTGAGATCTCTTCCAATTTTGTCAACCCGGCAGGCCTTGGATTTTACAAGACCAGAGAGATCGTCATCAGCCCGGGATTCCGCCTGCTCCAGGATAAGGCCAATTACCTGAATACTTCCAATGGAGGCCATACTGCCGGCAACTTCAACCTTGGCACCAGCGGCCTTGTCACCAGCCACACCGGCTTCAATGGAAATAACAGTGTTTTTTCCATCGCCGTGAACAGGACGGCTAATTTCAACAATCACATTCACTACAAAGGCAGGAACGATTACAGCTCAAGTTCCGAACAATACGCGGAAGAATTCTCCCGGTCGCGCTACTCCATTGACTCGGCCATCGTAAACCCATATGGCGATGTCTCTTACGGCACCAGGATGGCCCTTTACACTTATCTGATCGATACAGCCACCATCAATGGGCAATCACAGGTGATCAGCCGGGCTCAGAACGCGGGCCTGCTGGACCAGGAGAATGACGTCCAAACCAGCGGGGGCATTACGGAGATAGCACTCAACCTCGCCACGAGCCTGAAGGATAAATGGTACATCGGCGGCGGCATAGGTATCCCTATCATCAGTTACACCCGCCTGCAGAATTACCGGGAATCCGACGCCACAGGCAACCCATACAATGATTTCACCTCTTATACCTATACGGAAAAATATACCTCCAAGGGATTTGGGTTGAACGCCAAGCTGGGAGTGATCTTCAGACCTTCCAATGCATGGAGGGTGGGCCTGGCCGTCCATACGCCCAGCCTCATGGGGGTCACAGACAAACTGCATTCATCCATGAGCTCCGATCTCGATACTTTTTCCCGGCACCAGCAAGTGACCTCGGACGAACTTGACGCATCTTATGGTTCCGTCAATAGTGTCAGCTACAATTTATATACGCCCTGGAGGTTCATCGCCAGCGGCTCGTATGTATTCGGCGGGGGCGAACAGAATGTGAAATCGCAAAAAGGTTTCGTTACGGCGGACGTGGAATACGTCACCACACGCACGGCCCATTTCAAACCGGAAAATAGCGAAGACGAGTCCGCTCCGGGCAACTATTACGATGCAGTGAATGCAGCCATTAAAGATATTTATAAGAATTACCTGAGCCTGCGGCTGGGAGGCGAGTTGAAGTTCAATACTGTCTTCGCCCGTGCCGGCGCCGCCTATTATACCAACCCCTACCAGGACAGTAAAGAGCTGAAAGCTGACAGGCTCTTCCTCACTGCTGGTACAGGCTATCGTAATGCAGGCATGTTCTTCGACCTGGCCTTTGTCATGCAATTCTCCCGGGATATCAACTTCCCCTACCTCCTGTCGGATAAGAACAATGTGGTATCTGCTTTAAAGCAAACGGGCGGAACGGTGTTGCTCACCGTGGGATTCAAGTTTTAATGAATGGATCTCATCAGCGGCTCCATCATTCCTGCCCAGATGGCATATTCCTTCCCCGAAAAATGAAGGCTGTCCCCTGCAATGAGTGAGGGGTCATACGCAGCCTTGCGGCTTTCTCCCGTCACATCAATGTATCGCACCTGGTAAGCCAGGGATACCTCCCGGTTAATACTATTGAAAGAATCGATCTCTGCGGCAATAGAAGCCCTGTCCCTTCCCCTGGCGAAAGGCGTAACAGAATAGTCAGGGATAGACAGCACAATGACATGGGAAGGCCGGTTACCCGCCATCCGGATGGATCGCTGCAGGAGGGTAACGAACTGGTCACGGTAAAGGGATTGGCCAAGCCCCAGGTACTGGTTGTTCACGCCTATCAGCAGGGAGACAATATGGTATGGGGGAGAGGGCGCCGTGTCAGGCAAAGCCGCCAGCAGGTCCGCCGTGGTCCACCCTGTGACGGCAATGATATCAGGGTCATTGTATGGCATATTGCCGGCCCTCAGCCCGGCCACCGCCTGGGTGGGATACCGGTCCCTGGCGCTTACGGCCTGACCGATGGTATAGCTGTCACCCAGGGCCAGGTAGGTCAGGGAGTCTTTGGGCAGAGGAGGGTAAATAACACTGGCCGCCGTATCGGGTGACGCTGCCATCACCGGATTGGCGTTGTGCTTTATGCAAGCTACTGCCCAGCCAACCATCAGGCTCGTAATCAGCGCTATTTTCCTAACCCGGACCATTTATCCATATATACGAAATAAAAAGGCCCGGCGGATGCCGGGCCCTTCAATTTTATCGGAACTGATCTTTTTAGTAGTCCATTCCGCCCATACCTGGTGCGCCACCGCCGGGGTGGGCATGGCCTTCTTCTTTCTTGGGCTTGTCGGCAATGACACACTCGGTGGTCAGCAACATACCGGCGATAGAAGCGGCGTTTTCCAGTGCAATGCGGGTGACCTTCGTCGGATCGATAACACCAGCCTTCAGCAGGTTCTCATAGACTTCAGTGCGGGCATTAAAACCGAAGTCGGCTTTGCCTTCCTTCACTTTCTGTACTACGATGCTGCCTTCGATGCCGCTGTTGACCACGATCTGGCGGATAGGCTCTTCCAGGGCCCTTTTCACGATAGCGATACCGGTGGTCTCGTCTTCGTTGGCGCCTTTCAGTTTTTCCAGGGATTCGATGGCGCGGATATACGCTACGCCGCCGCCGGGAACGATACCTTCTTCTACAGCAGCGCGGGTGGCATGCAGGGCATCGTCTACACGATCCTTCTTTTCCTTCATTTCCACTTCGGTGGCAGCACCTACATAGAGTACCGCTACACCGCCGCTGAGCTTAGCCAGGCGTTCCTGTAATTTTTCCTTATCGTAATCGGACGTGGTAGTCTCGATCTGGGCCTTGATCTGGTTGACGCGGGCCAGGATATCTTCCTTCTTACCTTTGCCACCTACGATCGTGGTGTTATCCTTGTCGATGGTTACGCTGGCTGCGGAACCCAGGTAGCTGAGGTCGGCGCCTTCCAGTTTGTAACCCTGCTCTTCGCTGATGACGATACCTTTCGTGAGGATAGCAAGATCCTGCAGCATTTCCTTGCGGCGGTCGCCAAAGCCGGGAGCCTTGACAGCAGCCACTTTGATGGTGCCGCGCAGTTTGTTCACTACCAGGGTAGCCAGCGCTTCGCCTTCCAGGTCTTCTGCAATGATCAGCAGGGGACGGCCGCTTTGCGCTACTTTTTCCAGGATGTGAAGGATGTCCTTCATCGCGGAGATCTTCTTATCATAAATGAGAATATAGGGATTCTGCAGTTCCGCTTCCATTTTTTCACTGTTGGTAACGAAATAAGCGGAGAGATATCCCCTATCGAATTGCATACCTTCTACTACGTCTACCGTAGTGTCGGTGCCTTTGGCTTCTTCTACGGTGATGACGCCTTCCTTGCCTACTTTAGCGAAAGCCTGTGCAATGAGCTTGCCGATGGCATTGTCGTTGTTGGCGGAGATGGAAGCCACCTGCTCGATCTTACGGCTGTCGTTGCCGATGGTCTGGGATTGACCGCTGAGGTTTTCTACAACCTTAATTACGGCCTTGTCGATGCCGCGCTTCAGGTCCATGGGATTAGCGCCTGCTGCTACGTTCCTCAGCCCTTCCCCGATGATGGACTGGGCCAGCACAGTAGCGGTAGTAGTACCGTCACCGGCGATGTCAGCCGTCTTGGAGGCCACTTCTTTCACCATTTGAGCACCCATATTCTCGATGGGGTCTTCCAGCTCTATTTCTTTTGCTACGGTGACACCATCCTTGGTAATGGAGGGAGCGCCGAATTTCTTTTCTAAAACTACATTACGGCCCTTGGGACCCAGTGTCACTTTTACTGCATTGGCGAGAATATCAACGCCCTTCTTCATCCTGTTGCGGGCTTCGATATCGAAGAAAAGTTGTTTTGCCATAATTATTCCGATTGTTCTCCCACCTGAAGGGGAGTAAGTTTAAAAATGAATGATATGAATGCGTTAAACAATTGCCAGGATATCTGATTCCCGCATGATGAGGAAATCGTCGCCTTCTATCTGGATCTCCGTACCGGCGTATTTGCCATAAAGGACGGTGTCTCCGATCTTAACTGTCACCGGCTCGTCTTTTTTACCGGGACCGGCGGCTACAACCGTACCGCGCTGCGGTTTTTCTTTGGCTGTGTCAGGGATGATAATGCCACCGGCAGTTTTTTCTTCAGCAGGAGCTGGCTTCACTATTACCCTATCAGCAAGCGGGGTAACGTTTAACTTTTTGCCCATAGTTGTATTTATTTTTTGTTTGATGGAAATGATAGGCCCGCAATTCTGCGGGGCAGTAAAGGTAAACGAATTTTGGGCCAAACCCCAAAGGCAGGTCATTTTTACAGATTTGTTAAAATGTCCCGGCGGTGAGTGTCAATTTTTCAGGTAGGTAACGGGCTGTTTGTCAGGAAATAAAGAAATCCCACCCTGACGGGTGGGGCTCCTTGAAATTAAATATTACGGTTACTTTTGCACGACAGCCGGCTCTACCGAGTAGATGACAACCCCCACCTGACCGATGAGCTGATCCGACAACCCATTCTTTTTTGCTGCCGTGACGACGTCCGCCACAAAGGCATCGAAGTCACCGCTGCCGGCCTTGCCATTCATGCGGGGATTGGCAGCCGGATCATGGGCATCATGCATGTTTTTGCCCGCATAGCTGAAATGCTGAGCACCCGTGGCAACGCAGAAGAAGTCTGTCAGGTTCTTGCTCAGCGCCGTAAAACCTGTCAGATCATTGCTGCCAACCTCTGCCAGCAATGTCTGGAAAAATCCATTGATCTTCGGGTCCGCGGCGATGACGAAGATCGCACTGTCCACAACTGAGCGGAGACCGAGGCGCCCTTTTTCGATCATCGCACCGGAATTGGCGGGATCAGACACTTTCGCCGTGCCACCCAACGAGTCATAGAGTGTCTGCTTTGCGGGCGAACTGTCCTTTTTACAGGACTGCATAGTAGATAAAGCAATACCAATACCGAGGGCAGCTGTCAAAATGGTTAGATTCTTTCTTAATCGCATATTCCTGATTTTGTGTTTAAAAAATGTGTTTGAAGAAACGGTAGACCTTGTATGTAGTGGAAGCGGCGGCAGCATGGCACCCGCTCTTCATGGCATCCTCCGTGGGAATGAAGCGTTCGGCCTTATAAGGCAGCTGTGCCTTAAGATCACTGACCACCTGGTTGGCCGTCGTCTGGATGGGAAAGAATGTAAATACGGCAATATCAGATTGCGGGTTTACCAGCACATGATCCACTCCTTTCTGCCGGTAGAGCCAGGAAGTGATCTCATCGGCGTCCGTTTGCGTGATGTCCTGCCTGATATCGATCCGGGCCATGGCCCTGGTATTGGCGTTGATGGGTTTCGGCAGGGTGACTATATATATGTGTACGCCAAGCACGATCACCAGCAGGCCAAAGACGGACAGTACGCCCAGGGCAATCCTCTTCAAGGTCCTTTTTTGCATGAAAAAAAGATTTATGATTAAATATTAAATAAATGAAAGGGGAAAATGCTTTTAGGAATGAGTAGATTTAGCCTGGAGGATTGATCAGAACCACCGGATGAAGCGCTTATAAGAGATACGACATTACAATGACAATGGATTTCCGGTTTTTTAAAAATAATTGAATTTACTCCCGGAGACGGTAAATCCGTATATTTGCAGCCGCTAATTAAGCTCTTAAAAATGATCAGCAGAAGAAATATCCGGGTAAAAGTGATGCAGACCTTGTATACGCTGGAAGCACAGGAACAAGCCGTAAAGCCGGGAGAACATGTACGGATCTTACAGAAACATTTTGACCAGACCAGGCAGCTACTGACATATCTTACCTATTTTATTACTGAAGTGGCCCGTTACGCCGAGACGGATTCCCGGGTCAGATCTTCCAAACACCTGCCCAACGAGCAGGACCTCAATGTCAATATCAAGCTGGCAGGTAATGAGTATCTCTGGAAAATGCTGGAAGATGCCAGCTGGCAGAAGGCTGTGAGCACGGATAAGCCTCATCTGCAGGAGAATAAGGAGCTGATCAAAAAGCTTTATCAGGAACTGGTGACCACGGACGAATACAAAAAATACATCGGCGAGGCGGGCAGGGAAAAGAAGTCGGAAAAAGCCATACTGGAATTTATTTTCTCCGGGTTGATGCTGCCCAACGAGGTATTCGAAAATCACGTCGAAGAGCTGTTCACCAACTGGGATGATGACGGGGAAATGGTCAGCCAGCTGGTGATGGGCTATATCAACAAGCCCCAATCCGTCAACTTCCAGGAGATCATCAGCAAGGACAAATGGGATTTCGCCAAAGGCCTGCTGCAGACGGTGATAGATAAGAAGGAGGTGCTGATGGACCTCATCAAGCCTAAATTGAAGAATTGGGATCCCGAGCGTATCGCAACCCTGGATATGATCCTTATGCAAATGGGCGTTTCCGAATTCCTTTATTTTGAGACCATTCCCCCCAAGGTGACCATCAATGAATACATCGACCTGGCCAAGGACTACAGTACGCCGCAGAGCGGGCAGTTTGTCAACGGTATCCTGGACAATATCCATAAGGACCTTGTAAGGGAAGAAAAAATGCATAAGATCAATTTCAAGGCAAACCCGTAGGTTTGCAAAAAAATACCCATGCGTTATTTAACAGCATTTTTATTGGCTGTGATCCTGATAGGCGGCTGCCAGGGTGATGATAAAAAAGCAGCTGCTTCAGCTTCCGGCGCCGGCGTTACCCGGGATTCCACCCAGCTTACTTCGGTCCAATGGCTGGATTCCTCCAAAGATTTTGGAAAGATCGTCGAAGGGCAGAAGCTGGAAGTGGCGTTTCGTTTTCGCAACACAGGTGATAAGCCCCTGGTGATCGAAAAAGTGCAGCCGAGCTGCGGTTGTACAGTGGCCGAACAACCCAAGGAGCCGATACCGCCTGGACAGGAAGGACAGATCAAGGCTTCTTTCAACAGCGAAGGCCGCGTGGGCACTAACCACAAGACGATCTTCGTCTATGCCAATATGAAGGAGGCGCAAGCCCATCCCCTGGTATTTGTGGTACAGGTGGAAAAGAAACCGTCCTAAAAGTTCATTCAACTCATCATTCTCAAACAAACAAATAAGACAATGACTCAATTAGTGGTTCTATTACAGGCTCCGGGAGCACAAGGCAGCAACTTCAGCCTGATCCTGCTGGGGGGTATGATCCTGGTATTCTGGCTGTTTATGATACGTCCCCAACAAAAAAAGGCCAAACTCGCTAAAAAATTCCAGGAAGAAATGCAGAAAGGCGATAAGATCGTAACCATCGCCGGCATTCATGGCACCGTTTACAAGGTAAACGATGATGGTACCATCCAGATCGAGACCAGCCCCGGCAGCTATCTGAAGATCGAGCGGAGCGCCGTCTCCATAGAATGGACACAGAACATCAACAAGGCCGCTGTTACAACGGCTGATAAAAAATAAACCAGGCCCCGCGATCGCGGGGCTTTTAGATTAAATATGTTCAGGGTAGGATTAACCGGCGGTATTGGATCCGGCAAAAGCACGGTAGCCGGCATCTTCGAGGTGCTGGGTATCCCCGTGGCCTATGCCGACCAGGAAGCCAAACGGGTCATGGCGGAAGATCCGGAGCTGCGGCGGCAGATCATTCATCATTTCGGGGAGGAAACCTATGCCGGCGGGCAGCTCAACCGTCCCTACCTGGCAGCACAGGTATTTTCAGACAAAGAAAAACTGGCATTGCTGAACGCGCTCGTTCACCCTGCCACGATCGCGGCCGGAGAAAAATGGCTGGAACAGCAAAAAGGCCATGCTCCTTATGCCATCAGGGAAGCAGCCCTGATCTTCGAGAGCGATTCCGTGAGATACATGGACTTCGTCATTGGGGTTTTCGCTCCTCAAACCCTGCGGATACACCGCGTGCTGCAACGGGACAAGCTAAACAGGGAAGAGATACTCCAGCGCATGCGCAGCCAGTTAGACGAGGATATAAAGATGAAACTGTGCGATGCCGTCATCTATAATGACGAACAGCACCCGGTGATCCCCCAGGTGCTGTCCCTTCACGAAAAGCTGCTGCGTCTGTCCGCAGCAGCCGTATAATATGCTTATTTCAGCTTGCTGAGAGCGTCCTTGATCCTGCCCCAGGCTTTTTCAATATTCCCCATGCTGTTGGCAAAGGAGAAACGGACACAGGCAGGCTCGCCGAATGCATCTCCCATGACAGAGGACACATGCGCATTATTCAGCAGGTACATGCTGAAATCCCCTGAATTACTTATCGTAGTCGTCCCATCGGATTTGCCATAGTAGGCGGATACATCAGGGAAAATATAGAAAGCGCCTTCGGGTTCGAAGCATTTCAGACCCGGAATGGCTTTTACGAGCTCCAGTGTCTTTTTACGGCGATCTGTAAATTCCTTCACCATGTCCATGGAAGGCGCCAGATCGGCAGTCAACGCCACAACAGCGGATTTTTGTGCAATGGAGTTTGTACCGCTGGTGAATTGTCCCTGCAGTTTCTCACAGGCTTTGGCCACTTCGGTGTTCGCAGCGATATACCCCAGCCGCCAGCCTGTCATGGCAAAGCCCTTGCTCAGGCCATTGATGATGATAATGCGGTCCTTGAGATCGCTGAATTGGGCGATGCTCTCATGCTTGCCGGAGAAATTGATATATTCATATATTTCGTCGGAAAGGATGAAAACTTCGGGATGTTTGCGGAACACCGCAGCCAGGGCTTCCAGCTCGGCCTTGTTATAAACGGCTCCCGACGGGTTGCAGGGCGACGAGAAGAGAAAAGCCTTTGTCTTAGGGGTAATAGCAGCTTCCAGCTGGGCAGGCGTGATCTTGAAGCCACTGTCCAGAGAGCAGTGTACTTCCACCACCTTTCCACGGGCGATCTTCACCAGCTCGGAATAGGTCACCCAATAAGGCGTAGGGATGATCACTTCTTCCCCTTCGTCCACCAGCGCAAGGATGACATTGGCCAGGCTTTGCTTGGCGCCGGTGGATACAACGATATTCTCCGGCTTGTATTCCAGGTTATTATCCCTCTTGAACTTGGTGCATACGGCTTCGCGCAGATCGGCATAGCCGGATACGGGAGTATAGTGGCTCCAGTTATCATCGATGGCTTTCTTGGCGGCGTCCTTTATATGCTTGGGGGTGTCAAAATCGGGTTCTCCGAGACTCAGGTCAATAACGTCGATGCCTTTCGCTCTTAATTCGCGGCCGAGCTTGGCCATTTTCAGGGTTTCCGGCTCGCTGAACCGGGAGAGAATTGATGATAATTGCATAATTATATGATTATTGAGCTTAGTTGAGCGCCGCAAAGGTAAAACATTGCGCAATTGGAAGCAGGGGTTTACCCGGTAAATAATTTGTATAATTTGTGCCAATTACAGGCCTGTTTTTGCAATTCTACTAACACCATTAGTATTCGGCGGGGCGGTCGCCATCGACAGGCAGCCTTCCAAAGTAAGTCTTTTCTGCTCCCTGGGGACAGGAAAGCCCTTATCTGGCCCATATCCCGTGGGGGTTGGACCAGGCCGGGAATAATTCAAAATAGCTGCTGGTATTCAAGACTAACGCTTATATTTGCGATCTTTAAAAAAACAAACGAAACTTCCAATGAGAGCACTGGTGGGAATATTCGCCGCTTTACTTATTGTCATTTCACTGTACCAACTTTCCTTTACGTGGTTTGTCAACAGCCATGAATCGGCTATGGAAGCCAAAGCCAAAAGGCAAATAGGCAACCTTTATCCCTCGGCCGCCTCAAAATATCCCGGGAACAAAGAGGCCCAGAGCCTTTATCAGGACACCCTGGATGAGGCATTCAACCTGCGCAAGAAGCAATTGCTGGACAGCACAAGAGAGACAAAGATCACCTGGTGGGGCACGACCTATCAGAAATCCAAAGAGAGCGAGCTGTTGCTGGGCCTCGATCTGCAGGGCGGTATCAGTGTGACCCTGGACGTTGCATTGGATGGTCTGATCAAGGGATTGGCCAATAATTCCCGTGACCCGCAACTGCTGAAAGCACTTGACCTTGCCAATCAAAAGAAGGTTACCAGCTCGGGCAACCTCATCGATCTGTTCGCTCAATCCTATAAAGAGATAAACCCCAGCGGCAAGCTGGCTCCTGTCTTCGCCAATGCCAATCGCAATAAGCTCAGGTTCGACAACTCCGACGATGCTGTGATCAGCTATCTGCATGGAATGGCCAGCGCCGCCATGAAACAAACATATAAAGTACTGCAGACCCGTATCGATAAGTTTGGAGTTGCGCAGCCCAGCATCAGCCTGGATGAGAACAGGGGCATCATTTCCGTCGAGCTGGCAGGCGCCACGGACCCGGAAAGAGTACGCAAGTTCCTGACGTCCACTGCCAACCTGCAGTTCTGGGAAGTATACAACCTGGGCGAGCTGGAAACGTCTGTGCTCAGCGCCGATAAAGCTTTGGGAAATTATCTCACTGGCGTTAAGGAAGATACCGCCTCAGTCAAAGCAGACACCGCGAAAAAAGATACGGCTGCAGCCAATGATCCCAACACCCATCCGCTGCTGAATCAACGGGTGATCCGTTTTATACAGCCCCAGCAGGACCCCAAAACAAGCCAGCCGCACTATGCTGCAGCCCTGGCCCAGGTAATGGTGAAAGATACGGGCACGGTCAACCACTGGCTCAGCAATCCTATTGTACGCAACAGCTTCCCGCAGGACCTGAAATTCCTCTGGGGCAAACAGGATGTCGATGACGACGGCAAGGCAATACCCGTGCTGGAGCTATATGCTATCAAGACGATCCCCGGCACGGAAAAAGCCCGTATCGAAGGAGGAGCCATCGAGGATGCGACCCAGGATTTCGACCAGATGACCAGCGAAGTGCTCGTAGAGATGAGCATGAACAAGCAAGGCGCGAAGGCATGGGCCGATATGACCACCAAGAATACAGGCAGGCCCATCGCCATTGTATTGGATGACATCGTCTATTCCGCCCCGTTCGTCAACGAGCCGATCACCGGCGGCCAGTCCAGGATCACCATGGGCCGCGGCCGTGCCAATTCCACGCATACCATCGAGGAAGCGCAGGATCTTGCGAATATCATTAAGACCGGTAAGTTGGATGCCCCGGCCAAAATTGTACAGGAATATGTGGTAGGACCCACGCTGGGCAAGGAAGCCGTAACCGGCGGCACCATGGCCTTCGTCATCGCCTTCCTGGTGATCTTCATCCTGATGCTCGTGTATTACAATACAGCCGGCTGGGTAGCCAATATCGCACTGATCCTGAACCTGCTGTTCACCATCGGGGTATTGAGCTCCCTGCATGCCACGCTGACAGCACCCGGTATCGCCGGTCTGGTACTGACCATCGGTATGGCGGTGGACACCAACGTTATTATTTTCGAGCGTATCAAGGAAGAGCTGACGCGGGGCAAGAGCTACCAGCTGGCAGTAAGCGACGGCTATAAGCGATCGCTGGCGCCCGTGCTGGATGCCCACGTCACCACATTGCTCACCGCGCTTATCTTATTCTATTTCGGGCTTGGCCCGGTGCTGGGCTTCGCCACCACCCAGATCCTGGGTATCCTGCTTTCCCTGTTCTGCGGTATCCTGGTATCCAGGCTGATCACGGATTTCTATACCAACAAGAACCGTCACTTTAAATATTTCACGCCCCTCTCCCGCCGCATCTTCAAACATGCTTCCTTCAAGTTCATCGAGTACAGGAAAGTAGCCTATATCATCTCCGTTGTGGTGCTGATACTGGGCGTCGGATCATTCTTCCATGGTTTCAAGGAAGGGGTTGAGTTCAGGGGAGGCCGCAGCTATGTCATCAACTTCCACAAGCCCATCAAGGACTTTGAGGTGCGTAACGCTTTAAAGAAAGTAATGCCCGACGCCTCGCTGGAGATCAAGACCTATGGCAGCAACGAGCAGTTTGAGATCACCACCGATTACCTCATTCAGCAAACGGGCAACACAGTTGATTCGTCTGTATTACGTCAGCTCTATTCGGGCCTCAGCCCTTTGCTGCCTGCCGGGACGACGGTCGGAGAATTCAGTACGAACAAATATGTGCAAAGCAACAAGACGGTGCTGCCCACTATTTCCGATGACCTGAAGAGCGGCGCCGTCAAGGCCGTCGTATTCGCCATTCTCATTATCTTCCTGTATATCTTTATCCGGTTCCGCGACTGGCGTTATTCGCTGGGAACGATCATCGCCTTGCTGCATGACGTATTCGTTACCCTGGCGGTATTCTCCTTCCTGCATGAGCTGGTGCCCTTCCCCCTGGAAATAGATCAGCACTTCATTGCAGCGGTCCTTACCGTGGTGGGCTTCTCCATGAACGACACGGTGATCGTATTCGACCGTATCCGGGAAGACAGCCGCCTCATGAAGGGGGCAAGCAATGCCACGATCATCAATAAAGCTATTAACGATACCCTTAGCCGTACGATCATGACCTCGCTGACCGTGTTCCTCACCATCCTCATCCTGTTCCTGGTAGGTGGTGAAGTGACCCGCGGTTTCGCATTTGCCATGCTCATCGGGGTGATCACAGGTACGTACTCGTCCATCTTCGTTGCAGCGCCCTTCCTGGTGGATTTTGCCAAAGGCAGGCCCCTGGGCGCCGCACGGGAACCCGCGGAGAAGGCTAAAGTGACGCCGGCTACTACTGCCAAATAAATACTGGAGCTTATAAAAAAATGGCGGATCGAACGATCCGCCATTTTTTTTTACTTGTGGTGCACCACCCTGTGATGATGATGTGTAACCTTATGGTGGTGTTTATGATGGACGGGCTTATGCGTCTGGGCCATGGCCGCTCCTGTCATTGTAACCAGTACCAGTACAGACAAAAGGATCTTCTTGCTCATATGTTTTTCATTTTTGGGTTAAAAAGGCTTGTTAAGACTTTTTGGCGGCGGGAGCCTTATTCTCCTTGAACCGCTTGTCAGGCGTACCATCCTTTTTTACGTGCGTGGTGGCAGGCGCCGTCTTTGCCGCGTCCTTATTGGCCTTATACCGCATGTCAGCCGTACCGTCTTTCTTGGTCGGTCCGGCGGCAGGCTTGGCTGTAGTGGACGTTGTTGCCGCAGCGGCAGGCTTGGGCGATTTGGCTTTCTTAGGCGTAGTCTGTGCAAAGGTCATGCCGGTTAAGGTCATGAGCAGGCTGGCAATCAGTAAGATCTTCTTCATGATTAGCGGGTTTTTAATGTCTTTATTCAACGTATACAACGTGAATTTATTTAAACGCCGCCCGGCCGCCAAAAAAATCCGCGGGAATTTAATCGTATTTTTACTCATTAACTGGTTATTAACAATCGATTGTACATTAAAAAGATGCAAATATTTTCGGTTTTGTTAACTAGTACTTAACCATTTTCCTAAATTAGTAAGGATAAACCATAGCAATTTTGCATCCATGCGTTCCTCTACCTTAAAATGGATCGTTCTTTCTGCCACTTTGTTGGCTGCGGTCATCATAACGGTCCAGCTTTACTGGCTGAATATGGTCTATTCCTATGAGCAGCGCCAGTTCGACACCAATGTGGTAAAGAGCGTACGTGGCCTGTTCGAAGACCTGCAGATGAACGATGCTCCCGGCATCAGCTTGCAGCAGCTGATAAAGAACCCCGGTAATAATTACTATGTCATTAAAGCAGATACTATTCCCCCCAAAGACTCCCTGGCCTTTTACCTCCAGGATGAGTTTGCCGATTTTGGCGTCCTCACCGACTGCAAGCTGGGGGCTTACAGCTTTGTACAGCGGAAATTCGTATACGAGGAGTTCCTGGCTACGCCGGCCTCCAGGTATCCTCCCTCCAGGACGATGCTGCAGAACCTGCCCGTGCTGCCCAACGACGGTGATTATATCGTCCTTTATTTCCCTCACCGGCATGAATATATCCTGGAACAGATGGATTTCTGGATCGTCAGCAGCGCCATATTATTCATTGCGCTCATCGGGCTGGCGGTCAGCCTCTTTTATTTCTACCGCCAGAAGTTCCTGGCCGAAGTGCAAAAGGATTTTGTCAATAACTTCACCCATGAGTTCAAGACCCCGCTGGCTGTCATGAAGATCGCTTCAGGAGTTTTGGCCCAGGAAAATATCCTCCATCAGCCGGACCGGCTGGAACGATATGCCGCCATCATCAAGAACCAAACGGAACACCTGCAAACCCAGGTCGAGCAACTGCTGAAAGCGGCCTCCTCGGAGTCGAAGAACCTGCTCCTGCAAAAAGAAGACATTAACGCCCATCTGTTGATAGAACAGGCCCTCAGCAAAGTACAACCCCTCATAGAGGAGAAAAAGGCCAGGATCGAACTGAAAACTGACGAAGGCAACGGCGTGCTCCATGCCGATAAGGCCCACCTGGAGCTGGCGGTCGTCAATTTGCTGGAAAATGCCCTGAAATACTCGCCCGAACCCCGTATCGTAGTGGAAACGGGCAGCGCCGAAGACGAATTTTATATTTCCGTAAAGGATAATGGCGTAGGAATTGAAAAAAAATACCTGAAAAGCATCTTTAAGAAATTTTATCGCGTACCTACAGGTGATATTCATAACGTAAAAGGATTCGGGCTGGGACTAAACTTCGTCAAACGGATCATCGATGCGCACAATGGTAAGATCCGGGTCAATAGCCTGCCGGGTATTGGTACGGAATTCAGATTATTTATTCCTCTCAATTAAAGAATTATGCAACAGACCCTTAAAGTAAAAGTGCTCCTCGCCGAAGACGATCTTGCGCTCGGCTACGTCATCAAGGATAATCTCATCGATGCCGGCTATGAGGTGGTGCTCTGCCCTGACGGACAAACCGCTATTGAAAAATTCGACAAACATGAGTTCAGCATCTGCCTGCTGGATGTCATGATGCCCAATAAGGACGGCTTTGCCGTTGCAAAAAAGATCCGGCAGCAAAGCGATATGGTACCCATCCTTTTCCTTACGGCCAAATCCATGGAAGAGGATAAGATAAAAGGCTTTCGCAGCGGCGCCGACGATTATATCACCAAGCCCTTTAGTATCCAGGAGCTGTTGATGCGAATGGAAGTTTTTATCCGGAGGACCCGGAAAATGCACTCAGACAAAACGGTTTTCTTCACCATCGGCAACCTGCAATTCTCCTACACCGACCTGAAGCTCACCATCGACAAGGAAATATTCAATCTCACGCAAAAAGAAGCAGACCTGCTGAAGTTTCTCTGCGAGCATTCCAACAGGATCTTAAAAAGAGAAGAGGTGCTGCTGAATGTCTGGGGCAAGGACGATTATTTTTTGGGGAGAAGTATGGATGTTTTCATTACCAAGCTAAGAAAATATTTCAAAGCCGATCCTGACGTAAACCTGGAGACGATACATGGTGTAGGATTCCGTTTCAATACACCGGGTGCTTAACCCCTGATTAACAAGAATAACAAATAGTTTTGCCTTCTCAAAACGTTAAGCATAACCTATGTTTAAGAATCGAATCTATTTGGTCTTTTGTGCATTATTCTCCAGTGTTCTACTACAGGCACAGCCACGGCAGGATACGGTCCGCCTGACCTTGCCGGAAGCTGAAAAAATGTTCCTGGACAGTAATTTTCAACTGCTCGCGGGCCGGTATAGCATCGATGCCAGCAAAGCACTGATCATCCAGGCCCGCCTGTGGCCCAATCCCAATTTAAGCGTCAGCCATGCTTTGTATTCCGGAGAGCTGAATAAGTTCTTTCCAACAGGCAGGAATGACGAGACGACGGTGAATCTTTCGCAGCTGATCCTGCTGGCCGGCAAACGCAATAAACAGGTGAAGCTGGCGCAGGCGGGCGCCCAGCTGACGGAATACCAGTTCTTCGACCTGATGCGTACCCTGAAATACACGCTCAGGACGGATTTCTTTCATATTTATTACCTGGCGCAATCCGCTAAGGTATATGATGAAGAGATCAGGGCCTTGCAGCAGATAGTGAATGCTTTTAACGAGCAGGCCGGAAAAGGCTATATCTCCGAAAAGGAGGTCATCCGGATCCGTGCCCAGCTTTACACTTTCCAGGGTGAATACAGCGACCTGATCAACCAGATCAACGACCTGCAAAGCGAGCTCCGGCTCGTGCTTCAGGCAAAACCCGGTGTTTACCTCGATCCTGCCACGGACTCCACCCTCCTGGATAAGATGGACCCGGGCCAATACCCATTGAATACCCTCGTAGACTCCGCCTATCACAATCGTACGGACCTGCAGATCGCACGCGCCAATACCAATATCAACCGGTTGAATTACAATTACCAGAAAGCATTGGCCGTACCGGATCTGACGCTGTCCCTGGGATATGACGAAGCCGGCAGCTATCTGACCAACTACTATGGCGTAGGCGCTTCCATTGATCTGCCGTTCTTCAATCGCAACCAGGGGAATATCAGGTCCGCCAAGGCCCAGATCGCCAGCTCCCTGGCCGCAGAAAAAAGCACGCAGGCCACGGTGGAAGAGAATGTATCTGCTGCCCTGCAGAAAGCATTCGCGCAGCAAAAGCTCTATCGTACCGTCGATCCGAAATTCTACGGAGATTTTTCCAGGCTGCTGCACGAAGTGGTCGTCAATTACCAGAAGCGCAACATCAGTATCCTGGACTTCCTGGACTTTTACGACTCCTATAAACAGAACACACTACAGCTGAATTCGATCCAATTCAACAGGGTCAGCGCTTTCGAGGATATCAATTTTTACACCGGTACCAACTTCTTCAATTGATCTGAAAATCAAAAAAAACTTTGTGATGAACTATACCTTTAAACAATATGCGGCGCCTTTTATCATCGTTTCCTCCGCCTTATTGTTTTTTGCTTTACCCGGCTGCAAAAGCGGCGCGGAGGCCCCTGCATCCGAAAAAGAGAAATTTGTGCTGCCCGATTCCCTGGCCCGGAACATCCTGATCGACAGTGTCGTGAATTCCAGGGTGGTCAATTCCATTACCCTGACAGGCAAAGTGACTTTCAATGAGGATAATGTGGCAAAGATCTATCCATTGGTCAGCGGGAACATTACAGATATAAAGGTCATGCTGGGAGATTATGTTCAGCAGGGACAAACCCTGGCCCTCATCCGCAGCGGCGAAATGGCCGGCTACAGCAATGATCTTGTCACGGCAGAGACCAATGTCGCCGTCGCAAAGAAGAACCTGGAAGCAACAAAAGATATGTACAAGAGCGGGCTGGCTTCCGGCAGGGACTCAATTGCAGCGCAGGCCAGCTATGACCAGGCTTCCGCCGCCCTGCGAAAGGCGCAGCAGGTATTACAGCTCAACGGGGGCAGCCTCAACGGTCAATACCAGGTGAAAACGCCCATCAGCGGATTTGTTGTGGAAAAGCTGGCTACCAATAATATGGCGCTCCGTTCGGACAACAGCAGCAACCTGTTCACCATTTCGGACCTGAAAAATATCTGGGTGATCGCGAATGTATACGAGTCCAGCATCGCCCTGATCCGGCCGGGCGACAGCGTCAATGTAACGACCCTCTCCTACCCCGACAGGATCTTCAGGGGAAAAGTAGACAAGATCATGAACGTGCTGGACCCCACCAATAAGGTCATGAAAGTACGTATCGTACTTTCCAATCCGGGCTATCTGCTCAAGCCGGAGATGTTTGCGAACGTGATGCTCAACAATAAAGAGAACAAGCAGATGCTGTCCGTTCCCAGCACTGCGCTGATCTTCGATCACAGCCAGTACTATGTCCTGGTGTATAAGAGCCCTTCGGATATCACCATACGCGCCGTACAGGTGGGTGGCACCGTTGGTGACAAAACCTATATATCAGAAGGTCTTTCCGAAGGCGAGAAAGTCATCGGGTCCCAGGCCCTGTTGATCTACCAGGAACTGAACAGCTAGTTCAATAAAAAAAATCAGATGAACAAAGTATTAAAAAGCATTCTCGCTTTTTCCCTTAAGAATAAATATTTCATATTTTTCGCCACGGCCCTGCTGGCCGTATACGGGTTCTTTACCTTCCAGAAAATGCCTATCGAAGCATTTCCGGACGTCACCAATACGGAGATCACTATTATCACGCAATGGCCCGGGAGAAGCGCCGAGGAGGTGGAGAAGTTCGTGACCATTCCCATAGAGATCACCCTGAATCCCGTACAGAAAAAGACCAGTCTCCGGAGCACGAGTATCTTTGGCCTTTCTGTAGTAAAGCTGATATTTGACGACGAGGTAACGGACAGCTATGCGCGCCTGCAGGTGAATAACCTGCTGCCCAACGCCGAGCTGCCTGAAAACATCAACCCCCAGGTGCAGCCTCCTACGGGCCCTACAGGGGAAGTCTTTCGCTATACCCTGGAAAGCAGCTTCCGTGATCCCCGGGACCTGAAGACCTTGCAGGATTGGATGGTGGACCGCGAGCTGCGCTCCGTACCTGGTATTGCCGACATTGTAAGTTTCGGCGGCATGGTAAAGACCTACGAGATAAGAGCCAATCCGCAGAAGCTGGCCGACCTGGGCATTACCCCCCTGGACATCTCCAATGCCGTCAGCAAGAGCAATATCAACATCGGCGGGGATGTCATCAATAAGAACTCCCAGGCCTATGTGGTGCGGGGCATCGGCATCCTGAACGATATCAACGAGATCAAGAACATCATTGTCGAGAATATCAACGGCATCCCTATCCTGGTAAAGGATATTGCAGATGTGGAGATCTCCAACCTTCCCCGGCTGGGCGAAGTGGGAAGAACCGACGCCATCGACAGCGCCGGCCACAGGACCCTGCGCAACAATCCGGATGCCGTCGAAGGGATCGTGCTCATGCGTAAGGGAGAGAATCCCGACGAAGTGATCAAGGGCCTGAAGGCTAAAATAAAAAAGCTGAATGAACGCGTGCTGCCTTCAGACACCCATATCGTACCCTTTTACAACCGGGAAGATCTGATCCATTATGCCACGCATACGGTGCTGCACAACCTGATAGAAGGCATCCTGCTGGTGACCCTGATCGTGTCCCTCTTCATGTTCAACTGGCGGACCACGCTCATCGTGTCCATCATCATTCCCTTGTCGCTGCTGTTTGCTTTTATATGCCTCAACCTGATGCACATGTCGGCCAACCTGCTGTCCCTGGGCGCCATCGACTTCGGGATCATCATCGACGGAGCGGTGGTCATGGTAGAAGGCCTTTTCGTGCTGTTGGACCATAAGGCAAAAGAGGTAGGCATGGACAGGTTCAACAAGCTGTCCAAAATGGGCATGCTGCGGAAGAAAGGAGCTGAATTAGGAAAAGCCATCTTCTTTACCAAGCTGATCATCATCACGGCCCTGCTGCCTATTTTCGCATTCCAGAAAGTAGAGGGCAAGATGTTCACACCGCTTGCCTATACATTGGGATTCGCCTTATTAGGCGCGCTGATCTTTACACTGACATTGGTGCCTGTGCTGGTGAATGTACTGCTCCGGAAAAATGTCCGGGAAAAGCACAACCCTTTCACGCATTTTCTGCAGGCCAGTATCATGCGGTCCTTTCGCTTCGTCTTCCGTCATAAAAGACCATCTATCCTGGTTGCATTGGTGGTGATCGTCGCCGGGCTGTATTCTTTCAAGTTCCTTGGCTCGGAGTTCCTGCCGGAGCTGAATGAAGGATCGATCTGGGTGCGCGCCACCCTACCCTACAGTATCTCCCTGGACTCCTCCGTGACAAGGGCAACACAGATGCGGGCGATCATGATGAAGTTCCCCCAGGTGAGAAGGATCATGACGCAGACAGGCCGCCCCGACGATGGAACGGATGTCGCGGGCTTCTATAATAATGAATTCGGGGTATCCCTCTATCCGGAGGAAGAGTGGAACCCGAAAATATCCAAGGACGAGCTGATCGAGCAGATGCGCCAGGCATTAGCCGTAGTGCCGGGTGCGGACCTGAACTTTTCACAGCCTATCATGGACAATGTGGAGGAGGCCGTTTCCGGTGTGAAAGGATCTATCTGCGTAAAGATCTTCGGGGATTCGCTGCAGTATATGGAAGATCAATCCGACAAGGTTTATAATATATTGAAAAAGATCCGGGGCATCGAGGATCTGGGGGTGATCAGGAACATTGGCCAGCCTGAGCTGGACATCGACCTGGACCAGAGCAGGATGGCTGTCTATGGCGTTTCGGCAGCCGATGCCAATGCGGTGGTCGAGATGGCCATCGGGGGCAAGGCAGTGACCCAGCTATACGAGGGGGTTAGGAAGTTCGATATCCGTATACGGTTCCCTGAGAACTTCCGGGCTACGGAAGCGGATATCGGCAATTTGCTCGTGCCTACACAAAGCGGTTCCAAAGTGCCTATCCGTGAAATTGCCAGGCTTACACAAAAAACGGGACCTTGCCTGATCTTCCGGGATGACAATGAACGATATTCCGCCATCAAATTCTCGATACGGGGAAGAGATATGGGCAGCACGATCGCGGAAGCCCAGGAGAGGGTAGGCGAAGTGGTGAAATTACGGAAGGGCTATAGCATGGTATGGCAGGGTGATTTCGAGAACCAGCAGCGCGCATCCAAACGCCTGGTGCAGGTGGTGCCGATCAGCCTGCTGCTGATCTTCCTGCTGCTGTTCGTCATGTTCGGCAACCTGAAAGATGCCGGCCTGGTGTTCCTCAATGTTCCCTGCGCCGTCGTAGGCGGCATCCTCGCCCTGCTGATCACGGGAACGAATTTCAGCATCTCTGCGGGCATCGGGTTCATCGCGCTCTTCGGTATTTGTATCCTGGAAGGCGTATTGCTGATCACGGCCTTCAAACATAACCTGGAGCGGATAAAAGGCCTTGAAAGTCCTTTGTATACTTCCATCAAACTGGGCGTGAACGACCTGATCCGTCCTGTATTGATGACGGCCCTGATGGCGACCATCGGGTTGCTGCCGGCGGCCATTTCCACCGGCATTGGCTCCGAAAGTTCCAGGCCCCTGGCCAGGGTGGTGATAGGCGGATTGCTCTGCGCCACGGTCTTTTCACTCCTGATCTTCCCGCTGGCATTCTTCCGGGCCTACCGGAAAGTAGACACCAAGCACGAGGGATAAAACTTTAGGGGCCGGGCAGCTGCCCGGCCCCTAATCGCTTATATTTGCCGTATGTATGGAAAACCATGTATCCTGCGACTGGCTATCCTGCTGCTGATGAGCAGCCCTGTTGCGGCGCAGGATTTTTTCAAGGCTTCCCCTACCTATAACCCCGGCCGGGTAAATGGAGTGGTCATCGCCGAGGCAGCTATTGGAACGGCCGTCACTATCGGGCTCAATTATCTCTGGTATAAGAAATTCCCCCGCAGCAAATTTCATCTTTTCAACGACAACAATGAATGGCTTAGCATGGACAAAGTCGGCCATGCCACTACGGCTTACAATGTTGCCGCCATACAGACCGACCTGCTGCGGTGGGGTGGCGTGCGACCGGGCGTAGCGGCCCTTGCCGGAACATTGACGGCACTGGGATTCCTCACCATGGTCGAGATCATGGACGGGCATTCCGTCAAATGGGGGTTCTCCAAAGGGGATATGCTGGCCAACCTGGCAGGCTGCATGCTTTTCGAAAGCCAGCAGCTCATGTGGGGCCAGCAACGCATCAGCCTTAAATATTCCTATCATCATACTTTATTTGCGCATTACCTTCCCGGTGAGCTGGGCCGCAACCTGCCGCAGCGCATGCTGAAAGACTATAATGGCCAGACCTATTGGCTGTCCGTGAACATCGGCTCTTTCCTGCCCGCCAGCAGCGGCTTCCCCAACTGGCTGAACCTGTCGGCCGGCTATGGCGCCGAAGGGATGATCGGCGGGGTGAAGAATCCTACGGAGATCAATGGTCAGCCCATTCCATCCTTTAAACGTTACCGGCAATTCTATTTTGCCTTCGATACCGACCTCCACCGGGTGAACGGCTTGTCGCCCCTGTCCGCCACCCTGCTGAAGCTGAACCGGACCGTGAAAATGCCGGCGCCTGCCATCGAGTGGAACAAAGAATTGGGAACGAAGTGGCATTGGATCTATTTTTAGGGTTTTATGGTGGCTCCGCATAATCTGATCCCGCTTTCATTCGTTACTTTTGCTCACTATTAAAATTTGTTGAATGGATTCTAACCTGCTCATTATTGCCATCGCCTTTGCCACCCTGGTAGCCGGGGCATTGGTTTACCTGTTCCTCAGGCAACGCAAAGAGATCAAACAGGCGCAGCAGCGGAGGCCTGAGAATGGGAATGAAAGCGCCGCCACCCGGCAGCTGCAATTGCAGGCTTACGAACGCCTGATCCTGTTGACCGACCGGATCGCCTTGCCTAATCTTATCCAACGGGTGAATACACCCGATCTCAGCGCCCGGGAAATGCAGAGCCTGCTCATCCACAGCATCCGGCAGGAATTTGAGCACAATATTACACAACAGATCTATGTATCGGCGGAAGCCTGGGATGCTGTCCGGAATTATAAAGAGCAGAATCTCCTCATTATCAACCAGGTATCGTCCTATTTGCCGGCGGAGGCTTCGGGGATGGAGCTGAATAAGCATCTGCTGGAGCTGCTGGTGCAGAGCCCGAAAGCTTCGTTGCAGAACATCGTTTCCGATGCGCTCAGCTATGAGGCGAAGAAGCTGATGTAAAGCGCCTGGGTACTTAATAGTACCTTTAAGCTTATAATATGCCTGGAAAAAAAATATACACCGACAGCGGGATCGAAATAAATGAAATATACTCGGCTGCTGATCTGACCGGGACAGTTCCCAGCGATGCATTACCGGGCGAATTCCCCTATACAAGAGGCGTCCAGCCTGACATGTACCGGGGCAAGCTATGGACCATGCGGCAGTACGCCGGCTTCAGTACGGCGGAAGAAAGCAATGAACGTTACCACTACCTGCTGAGCCAGGGTGTGATGGGGCTGAGCGTGGCTTTCGACCTGCCGACGCAGATCGGCTATGACAGCGATCATTCCCTCTCCGAAGGTGAAGTAGGCAAGACGGGCGTGGCCATCGATTCCATCGAGGACATGGCGACTCTTTTCAAGGGCATACGGCTGGAAGATGTTTCCACCTCCATGACCATCAACGCCACGGGATATATCCTGCTGGCTTTCTACACGGCGCTGGCCAAACAGCAGGGAGCCGACCTGAAAAAGATCACCGGCACTATCCAAAATGACATCTTAAAAGAGTATGCCGCCAGGGGCACCTATATCTATCCCCCCAAGCCCAGCATGCGCATCATCACCGATATTTTCGAATGGTGCAGCCATGAGCTGCCAAAGTGGAATACCATCTCCATATCGGGCTATCATATCCGCGAAGCCGGCAGCACTGCCGTGCAGGAAATAGCCTTTACGCTCAGCAACGGGAAGGCCTATGTGCAGGCGGCAATGGCGAAAGGCCTGGATATAAACGTCTTTGGCAAGCGGCTGTCTTTCTTTTTCAATGCGCACAACAATCTGTTCGAGGAAGTGGCCAAATTCCGGGCTGCCCGTAAGATGTGGGCTATCATCATGAAGGAGCTGGGAGCTACCGACCCCGGAGCCATGAAACTGCGCTTCCACACGCAGACGGGAGGCAGCACGCTTACAGCCCAGCAGCCTATGAACAATATTGCCCGGGTGACGGTGCAGACGCTCGCAGCCGTATTGGGCGGGACGCAGTCCCTGCATACGAATGGTTATGACGAGGCCCTCAGTTTGCCGACAGAAGCAGCGGCGAGGATAGCACTCCGGACACAGCAGATCGTTGCCTTTGAAAGCGGCGCCCCGGATACGGCGGACCCGCTGGCCGGCAGCTACTTTGTCGAGTCCCTGACCCATGCAGTGGAAGAGCAGGCCTGGAAGCTGATAGGCCAGATAGATGCAATGGGCGGCAGCGTCAGCGCCATCGAGCAGGGCTTTATCCAGGAAGAGATCGCCCGGAGCGCCTACCAACACCAGCGGCAGGTGGAGACGGGCGAAAAGATCATCGTGGGCGTAAATAAATTCCAGGTACAGGAAACGGACTCGATACCCTTATTCAGGGTGGACGACTCCATCCGGCAGATCCAGACGGAAAAGCTGGCCTCGCTGCGGAAAAGAAGGAATCCCGCCCGATGTGATTCTATCCTGCAGGACCTCAATGACAAAGCTTCTTCCGGCGAAAATATCATGCCTGTCGTTGTCGAGGCTGTAGAGCACTTCTGCACCCTGGGAGAGATCGCCGATACCCTGCGGGAAGTATTCGGAGAATATAAATAAGCCCGTTTACTGCTAGTATACAAACGCCCGGCTGCTGATCCTCCCTCCATTGGAAAGGGTCAGGATATAAATGCCATGGGGATGATTGAATGCAATTTCCGACTGTATATCCCCTGCCTGGCCATTTACTACCTGACGCACCAGCGGCTTGCCGTCCTGCGACCAGATGTTGACCTGGTAAGTGCCTGCACCTTGCAGGTGAAGAAAGGTCTTTACAGAATTCCCCTGCGCGCTCACTCCCTTGATGGCTGTCTGCCCTGTCTCCTCCAGCTTTACAGGCGCTATTGCCGAATAATAAGCGCTGCCATCGGAGAGGGTTGCGGCTATCCGGTAGTAAACGATCGCTGCGTTTACAGGCGCCGCATCAATATATGCTGTGGCGCTCTCTGTTCTGAAGATGGGTGTAAAATTGGTTCCATCGGCAGAACGTTGTACGATGAATTGCGTGCCCCCGGAAAAACCGTCGGAATTCCATTGCAGGCTGATATTCTTTTCACCATTGACGCGGGCTGTGAGGTTGATCGACTGTTCTGCCAGCACGCCGGAATTTGCCTGTCCCTGGACGCTGACGTTATCGAATACGAAGCGGCTGGTGCCACCGGAATTGATGGTAGTGTTATAGCCATAAAGCCTGAAAGTGACAGCAGAAGGGATGGACTGGAAAGCAGCCGGCAGCGTCACTGTATAGGTGGCATAATTATAGGTCATGCTGCCTGTCGCGATATCCGTGGTATAATTGTCCAGGCTGCTGCGCAAGCTCCAGTTATTGGGACCGGCGCCCTGCGGAGTACCTGTATTGCTGCGGCGTTGTATCAGGGTCACTGTGTTCAGCACCAGGTAACGCCCGGCATTCGCCGTGAGCGTGAATTGTATATAGCCATTTGCATCGGGCGTATTTGCTGCTGTCCAGCCGCCTTCGCCATACCATTCGGAGCCGCTGTTGAAGGAACTGCTGGTGATGGAAGAGCCAAGGGAGATCGCGCTTACGGCAAGGTGATTTCCGGCTGTGCCGTTCAGGTTGGAATTGAGGGGCCAGTTGCCGGCATTCTGTGCCTGGGCGCTGATAAATGTGTAAAGGGTAATCATAAAGGTCATACTCGTTTTCATACATATCGATTATTGCCCAAGGATAGACAATTGGCCTGCCAGTCGACACTTTACTTACCATCAACAGATTATATTTTCTTCTTTTCTATATCTATTCCCAAAAAAGGATCAGGATTCCCTTTATAGGGCCAGTCCGGGAAAGGGAATGATGCCGCCGGCTTATTTTTCCATAAAGATAAATATTGCCGGAAGCGCTGTGGAATCGTGGAATGGGTGTGTCTCAATATAAACACATCATCATGGAAATACAGCAAATCTCACGGGCGGATATACTCGACATTTTGTTCGATGGCCGCAACAAGGATTATGGCGCTTATCAATTGCGCAAAACGTATAACAGGAGGCTCACCAAGTCACTGGCCGGTATGGTATCGGTCTGCCTGTTGCTGATCGGCGGTTATACATTGGCGGGGAGATCAAATACGCATGCAAAGCCAATGGATCTTGGACCGGATGTCAACCTGGCCGAGGCGCCGAAAGAGAAGGAAAAGGTCATTATTCCTCCGGTTATCCCCAAGACCCCTCCCCCGCAGGTGGCAACGATCAGGAACACCATTCCCCGGGTCGTACCTGATCCGCAGGTCAGACCGGAAGATGTTCCGCCGCCCGACGAGAATCTCAATGACGTGAAGATCTCCAATGCCACTGTCGAAGGTAGAGCAGATGATGGCTTGCAAGGCCCTCCCACGAATGGCACAAGCGCCGGGACGGTGATCGAAGCACCCAAACACAATGACGAGATTGACAAGATCTGGACCAGCGTGGAGATCGAATCCTCCTATCCAGCGGGCATGCCGGCCTGGCTTAGATTTGTATCCAAAAATTTTCGTGTGCCGGACGAAGCCATTAACAACAATAAAGGCGGCACCGTCATCGTCCAGTTCGTTGTCGATAAGGAAGGTAATGTCAGCGACGTGCACGCAGTGGAGGGACCACAGGAATTAAGAGCCGAAGCCGAGCGTGTCATTAAGAAAAGCGGTAAATGGACACCGGCTGTCCAGAATGGGACCAAGGTCAATTCGTACAAAAGACAGCCAATCACCGTGCGCGTGGATAATGAATAAGCTACCCTTCTTTTGCTAATTCCCCTGAACCGCCAATGGCGGCTTCAGGCATTGCAGCCAGGGTCTGTTCCCTGGGCTGCGGCTGCTCCGCATTAATCGATTTATCCAGCTCTTTGTGAATATTCATCAGCAGGCTCATATTATTCTCCAGCTTGCCAGACAGCTCGGCAATTTTTTCCTTCGCCTGCGCCAGCTCCTCTTTCAACCCTTCTATCGTTGCGGCCCGTTGATCCAGCTGTCCCTTAAACGCGCTCATCCGCTCATCTGACTGCACCCTGTATTCCTCAAACTTCTCCTTCATCCAAAGCAGTCCCTTGTAAAGATCATCCCCCTCCGGTGGTTCCGGATCCGCGGAAATGGATTCCACAGGCACGGACAATTCGCCTGTCTCCAGCGCCAGCCGGGGCGCCTGCCTTTTCCTTCGGTGATGTAAATAAGTAGTAATTAGCAGGACAATAACAAATATGGGTACGAAGATCCAAAGCACAATGCGCAGGAATTGCCCTAGCTCAAACAGGCTTATGGCCAGTAAATGCATGCTGGTTTAATTTTAAGTAAAGCTGATTACATATTGTCCTGCAATTACTTATGAAATGTCGAGTTACTTTACCTACAGGTTCGGGAATAAGGGAGAATGGAGCCTTTGGAGCAATAATAGGGCCAAAACAGGGAATGCGTTCACGCCAAAAAACGAACCATTGACCGATGGGTTTTCCCATAGTTTGCCGTTTGCATAAATTGGGTTTGGGATGGCTGTTTTTAGCACAAATTTGGAGTCTATAGTTTATCTACATCATAAAATCGAACTATCATGAACCTTAAAAAAATGATCGCCCCTGTCGTCCTTATCATCGGGCTGCTATCTTTTTCCCGGACCTATGCACAGCGGGGGGATACGGCAGCCATGCGCCAGCGCCAGGAAGCCATGATGAAAAAAATGCAGGATGACCTCAAGCTCACCCCTGTGCAGGTGGATTCGTTGACTGCCATTCAGAAAGATTTCCAGCCTAAAATGCGTGAGATCTTTATGGATCAATCCCTCAGCAGGGAAGACAGGCAGGCAAAAATGCAGCCGTTGAATGACGAACGGAACAAGCGGATCCAGGCTGCCCTGGGAGACGACCTTTATAAGAAATACCAGCAGTGGATGGAAGACAACCGGCCCCAGCGTGGCATGGGTGGCGGAGGCGGACGACGCCAGCAGTAAATCTTTCAACAAAAAAGCGCCTCACGGCGCCCCCGGATTGACAAAGTCAATCTGGACATAGATGAAAAAGAGGGTGTCTCGATTTTTTTCCTTTTGAGACACCCTCTTTTTTTATGCTTTTTTTTGTTCTTTGGCCCAGTTGTCCCGGAGCGTCACCGTCCGGGAAAAGATCATTTTATCTTCCGAGCTATCCTTGTCAAGGGTAAAGTATCCCTTTCGCAGGAACTGGTAACGCTCGTCAAATTTCGCATGACTGAGGGCCGGCTCTGCATAGGCCGCAGGCAGCGCCTGGAGGGAGTCGGGATTGATATAATCCTTAAAATCCCCTTCTTCGATGGCAGGATTCTCCACTTTGAACAGCCGGTCGTAAAGCCGCACTTCCGTGGTAATGGCATGCCGTATACTTACCCAGTGAATGGTGGCCTGAACTTTTATATTGGCATTTTCCCCGCCGCTCCTGCTGCCGGGAAGATAAGAGCAACGCAGCTCCGTAATATTCCCCGCCGCATCTTTGATCACTTCATCACATTGAATGATATAGGCGCTTTTCAGCCTTACTTTCTGGCCGGGAGACAGGCGGAAGAATTTCTTTGGCGGATTTTCCATGAAATCTTCCCGCTCGATGTACAGTTCCCTGCTGAATGGGATATCCCTATAGGTGGTTTCCGGATCTTCGGGATTATTCTCGCTTTTCAGGATCTCTTCCTCTTCCGTATAATTCGTCAGCACGACCTTCACCGGGTCAAAGACCACCATGCGGCGCAAGGCGATCCTGTTCAGGTGCTCCCTGACGCAGAATTCCAGCAGCCCTACTTCGATGAGATTGTCCCTTTTCTGCACCCCGATCCTGTCGGCAAACATACGGATGCTTTCCGGTGTGTAACCCCTGCGGCGCAGACCGGCGATCGTAGGCATACGGGGATCATCCCATCCGGTGACATGCCTGTCATTCACCAGCTGCAGGAGCTTCCGTTTGCTCATTACTGTATAGCTGAGATTGAGGCGGGCGAACTCATATTGATGGGAAGGGAAGATCTCCAGCTTGTCGATCAACCAGTCGTACAACGGACGATGGGGCACAAATTCCAGCGTGCAGATGGAATGTGTGATATTTTCAATAGAATCGCTCTGTCCGTGGGCAAAGTCATACATCGGATAAATGCACCACGTATCACCCGTTCGGTGATGATGGGCATGCTTGATCCTGTAAAGGATGGGATCCCGCATATGCATGTTGGGGGAGTTCATATCGATCTTTGCCCTTAGCACCTTTTCCCCGTCCTTGTATTTCCCGGTGCGCATGTCTGCGAACAGCTGCAGGTTCTCCGCGATGCTCCGGCTGCGATAAGGACTGTCCTTACCCGGCTCCGTCGGCGTACCTTTCAATTGTGCGATCTGCTCGCTGCTGCTGTCATCTACATAGGCCAGGCCTTTTTCGATGAGCTTGACGGCAAACTGGTATAGTTGTTCGAAATAATCGGAGGCATATAGTTCATTGGCCCATTCAAAACCCAGCCAACGGATGTCGGCCTTGATGCTGTCCACATATTCAACATCCTCCGTCACGGGGTTGGTGTCGTCAAACCGGAGGTTGGTCTTACCCCCATACTTTTGCGCCAGGCCAAAGTTGAGGCAGATGGACTTGCTATGACCGATGTGCAGATAGCCATTGGGTTCCGGGGGAAAGCGGGTGAGGACGGACTTATATTTTCCTGCTCCCAGGTCCTCTTCCACAATTTCCTCCAGGAAATTCAGGGACTTTTCCTCTTCTTTTTTGATCTCGTTCATTCTGCGAATTTACGATTTACGGGGCAGGTGGACAAACTCAGCCGGCCCTTTTCCCGAACAGCAGACTCCCGATCCGGACCATATTACCGCCCTCGCGGATAGCGATCCTGTAATCCCCGCTCATGCCCATGGAAAGCAGAAAAAGCTGGTCCGGCGAAGACTGCGCTTTACCGAAATGCCGGTCAAAAAGCGCTTTCAATCCTTTGAACTCCTCCTGCACCTTGCCTTCGTCCTCCGTGAAGGAGGCCATGCCCATCAATCCCCGGATACGGATGTGCGTGAACTCCTGAGGAGTCGTCGCAACAGCCTGCAGCACTTCATCCAGTTCGGCGGGATCCAATCCGTATTTGGTCTCTTCCCGGGCGATGTGCACCTGGAGAAGACAGTGGATGGTCCGGTTGTGACGGGCGGCCTGCTTATGGATCTCCTTCAGCAAACGGAGGCTGTCCACACCATGGATCAAATGAACGAAGGCAGCGATATATTTCACCTTATTGGACTGGAGATGGCCTATAAAATGCCAGCGGATGTCCCCTGGCAGAGAGGCTTGCTTGTCCACCAGCTCCTGGACATAATTCTCCCCGAAATCTCTTTGCCCCAGGTCGTACAGGGCCATGATGTCCTCTGCAGGTTTTGTTTTGGAAACCGCGACAAGCTGTACACCGGGTCCCAGCTCGTCAAGGATGGATGTATACGCCGACTTGTCGATCATACGGCGAAGTTACTACTTTCCAAAACGAATCGGAGATTCGTGTCCGAAGGACAGACATTAGACTTATCCTGAAAACGGGTTACATTTTTCAGGATACCCGTTTTCAGGATTTTAAAATGCTCCTGCTGATAACAATACGCTGCACTTCGCTGGTGCCTTCATAGATCTGGGTGATCTTGGCGTCCCGCATCAGCCTTTCCACATGGTATTCCTTCACATAGCCATATCCGCCGTGCACCTGCACGGCCTCCGTGGCCGTCCACATGGCCGTCTCGGAAGCATAGACCTTAGCCATAGAGGAGCTGAGGGTAAAATCGAGATGGTTGTCCTTTTCCCAGGCCGCACGAAGGCAAAGCAGGCGCGATGCCTCGATACGGGTAGCCATATCCGCCAGCTTGAACTGGATGATCTGGTGGTTCATGATCTCCTTTCCGAAAGCCTTTCTCTCTTTGGAATACTGCAATGCCAGCTCGTATGCTCCGCTGGCGATACCCAGGGCCTGGGAAGCAATGCCAATACGGCCTCCGCTGAGGGTCTTCATGGCGAACTTAAATCCGAATCCATCCTCCCCTATCCTGTTCTCTTTCGGCACTTTCACATCGGTGAGCTGGATACTGTGTGTATCGCTGCCCCTGATGCCTAATTTATTTTCCTTGGCCCCGACCGTCACACCGGGCATATCCTTCTCCACGATGAAAGCGTTGATGCCATGGCTGCCTTTGGCGACATCCGTCTGCGCCATGACCAGGTATACAGAGGCCGAGTTGCCATTGGTGATCCAGTTCTTTGTCCCATTGAGGAGATAATAGTCCCCTTTATCTTCTGCAATGGTCCGCTGTGAAGTGGCATCGCTGCCGGCCTCGGGCTCGCTGAGCAGGAAAGCGCCGATATAGAGCGTTCCGTCCTTGCGGCCCTGGGCTAAAGGAACAAGGTATTGCTGCTTTTGCGCCTCTGTGCCATATTTTTCCAGGCCCCAGCACACCAGGCTGTTGTTAACGCTCATACATACACTGACACTGGCATCTATCTTGCTGATCTCTTCCATGGCCAGCACATAGCTGATGGTGTCCATCCCTGCCCCGCCGTACTTCGGGTCCACCATCATGCCCATAAAACCAAGCTCTGCCAGCTTGTATACCTGTTCCTTCGGAAAGCGCTGGTGTTCATCCCTCTCTATGACACCGGGCAGGCATTCAGTGCGGGCAAAATCCCTGGCGGCCTTCTGTATCATCAAATGTTCTTCTGTAAGTTGAAAATGCATACGATGAATGGGTTTTTGCCAAAAATAAAAGAAAGTTGTTTAGTAAACTAACAGTTGTAAGTATTTTTAGGCAAAAAGAGGACGCTTCCGGGATGGGAAGGCAATTACCGGATATTTACTGTCTCCTGGGGTCAATATACCGGACCTGGGGACCTGTCTTCTCGTGGAGGAGCGCAATGACGGTCTTGAAAATAACAATGAACAGGCCCGCCTCTTCTTCCGTGAAATTGCTGCGCTCGTCATCCCCTTCGTTATAGATAATGGCAGCGACGAACTGCAATAATTCCGGCTGGCAGAACGAATCCATGATCTCCATGGCATCCGTCTCGTCAAATCCATCGTGGAACACCTCTTCCATCTCCTCGAACTCCGCATTGAAGGATTTTTCAAACTCCTCCTCGGTAACGGCGGGAATATGCTCCTGCAGCTCGCGGAAGCTCAATAGTATAATGGTGAGGATATAAGCTACATCTTCACGGGCATCCGCCACTTTCAGCTCCCTGCTTTCACCCAGCACATACCCCACCAGGGCCGGCTGCTCTTTGGCAAACTCGTCCCATACCTTCCCTATCTGGTCTTCATCCATATGTTGGATCCGATGATTGATAGAATCGATCGCATCCTCGGTGATTCTTGTCATTCCGTATTTTTCCCAAACCTACATTTAAAATACCTAACGGACAAAACACGGTGGCAGGTGGTGGCAAATACGTACCTTTACCGCTATGCTGTCCCAATCCATTCATAAGCATTTACTCTTATGTATATTGAAGACTGAATAAAACAATTGCGTATGCCTAAGCATCATTCCCCTAAAATACAAGTGTCCGTGTCTTCCGAGATCGGCAGGCTGCGACGTCTGCTGGTGCATAGTCCCGACAGCGGGCTGGGGAAAGTCGTTCCCTCCAAGGCGCAGGACTGGCTCTTTGAGGACATCGTCCACCTGGATACCATTCGGCGGAAAGAATATGACTATTACACAAAGATCCTGCTGTATTTCCTGGACCCCGAAAAGATAAAAGGAAGATTGGCGGAGATAGACCGCGAAGAGAACAAACGCGCCTTTTACAAGCCCGGCGACGACCGGTTTTTCCGCAGCGACAAAGTGGTGGAGCTGCAATGGCTCCTGGCCGACATCCTGTTGGATCATGAGATCAAGTTGAAGCTGGTGGCATCTGTCTGCGCCATCGAAGCATGCTCCTATGACACGCAAAAGGAATTGCAGCAAATGTCGCCCGTGCAGCTGTCCAAGACCTTTATCAGCGGAACGATGACGGATGATGTCATGCTGTTTGCCCCTATCCCCAATTTCATTTTTACCCGTGACATCGGCATCGTCATCAATAATCATGTACTGCTGAACAAGCCGGCAAAAAAAGCCCGTACGCGCGAAGCTTTGCTCGCAAAATACATTTTCTTCAATCATCCGCTGTTTGCGGAATACCAGGACAGGATCATCGAACTGGCGGATACGCACCATCATTTCCTGCTGCCGCGCGAGGGCGACGAGAAAAAGGTCACGCTGGAAGGCGGAGATGTCATGGTGGTCAGCAAAGATCATTTACTGATCGGCGTGAGTGAACGTACTTCCCTGGAAGCCGCCCAGCAGGCCATCAAGGTATTGTTCGAAAAAAATGTAGTTAAGAAAATAACGATCATCAGGATCCCGAAAAAAAGGGATTATATGCATATCGACACCATTTTCACCCAGATAAAGAGAAATGTATGGATCCTGCTGGGCAATTTTTCCAGGAAGACCATAAAACATGAAGATGATGATCCGGTGCAGCTGATACTGGAGAACAATAAGAAAGAAGACAAAATGAAGATCATACAATTCCGGAAAAAGGCCCCCGGCAGCCCGGAATATTTCGACAACCTTGAAGACCTGCTTACCGACATCAGCAGGAATGACCTGGAGTGCACCGAAAAGGTCCGCTTCCTTTATTCCGGCAATAATGAATTCCCTTTCGATGCCCGCGAGCAATGGACGGATTCCTGCAACCTGCTGGCCCTTAAAGAAGGGGTCGTGCTGGGCTATGACAGGAATGACAAGACAGTCGAAGCTTTCAGGGCCAATGGCTTTTCCGTCATACACGCGCACGAACTGATCGCTGCGATGGAAAGCGGGGCCACCGACCCGGACGAGCTGGAAAATACGTTGATCCTGATGCCATCCGCGGAGCTGTCCAGGGCCCGTGGCGGCTTCCATTGTATGAGTATGCCTTTACACAGAGAAGATATCTGAGCATCTAATTATGCAAACTACCTCCCACATATTGATGATACGGCCTGTGAATTTCACCTTCAATGCCGAGACAGCCGTGAACAATGCCTTTCAGTTAGCCGCCAGTGATCATCGCACACAGGAAAAGGCCCTGGCTGAATTCGAAGACCTTGTGCAAACGCTTCGTGACAATGAGGTGGACGTAACTGTTGTCGATGATACGCCCGAGCCTTATACGCCGGATTCTATCTTTCCCAATAATTGGGTATCCTTTCACGAGGAAGGCATCATCTGTCTTTATCCCATGTATGCGCAGAACCGGCGGCTGGAAAGAAAGCAGGGGGTATTGCAGCAGCTGGCAAAAAAATTCAGGATAGATGCGACGGTAGACCTCAGCGGCTATGAAAAGGATGCGCTTTTCCTGGAGGGTACGGGCAGCATGGTATTGGACAGGGAACAGCGTATTGCGTATGCCTGCCTTTCACCCAGAACGGACAGGCAGGTGCTGGAAGATTTCTGTATAAAGATGGGCTATCAACCGGAAGTATTTGTTGCCGTGGATGCCTCCAACAATCCCATCTATCATACGAACGTGATGATGTGCGTTGCCGACCGCTATGTGGTGATCTGCCTGGATTCCATACCGGAATCCTTTCAGCGGGAACATGTGGAAGCCACTATCCATGAGACGGGCAAGGAGATCATCCCAATCTCGCTGGACCAGATGAACCATTTTGCCGGCAATATGCTGCAGGTGCATAACGCCCGCAATGAAAAACTGCTGATCATGTCCTCCCAGGCTTTCGGATCGCTCACTCCCGGACAGGTTGAAAAACTACGATCGTACAATCGCATCCTGCATTCTTCTCTAATGACCATCGAAACCAATGGCGGCGGCAGCGCCCGCTGCATGATAGCGGAGGTACATCTGCCTTTCCACTGATCCGGAAGCATAGCAGCTAGAATAAGGTTAAAGGCTTTGCCTCATCTTCGTGGTGGAACTTTGGCGGTGTCAGGTTCGTGCCGCATTTCTTATTCAGCTGCTCAATGGCATATGCCGCCAATGCAGGAGTGTGCTCTTCGTTATGAGCATGTACAAAAAAATATACTTCCCTCAGCCCTCTTTTCACCCAGCTGCTGATCCGGTCCGCCCAGGCGTCGATGCGGGAATGATCCGTAGCGTGTCCGCTGTTGGATACAAAGCGAATAAAGGCAAAGGGCGCCGTCAGCCGCATGTGGATCACATCCCTTCTGCCTGAAGTATCGGTGATAACGGAACCGATGCCTGATTGTCGAAAAAGTTCCCAGGTCTCCCGTCCGGCAACAGGGGTAAACCAGGCTTGCTGCCGTAACTCGACGCAGGTCCGGAAATCATGGGGCAGCTGCCGCAGGTAATGATGCAGCAACCCTGCCCTGTCAGGGCCGAAACCATCGGACAATTGCAGGAAAGATGGTCCGAGGGCCGGGCCGAAATGCCGCATATGATCAACAAAAAGATCGGTATCCTTGCCTGCTTCTTTCAGCTGCAGCTCGTGACTGATGGTGTTGGAGAATTTCGGGCAATATCGAAAATCCTTGTCCGCCAAAGCAGCCCATTTTTCAATCACCTCCTTTGGCTGCAGATTGTACCACATGGCATTCAGCTCGATGGCATTGAACTGTCGAACATATTGTGAAAGGAAATCCTTCTCTTTTGTCTTTTTAGGATAGATCGTACCGACCCATTCCTTGATCCTCCAGCGGGTGGCGCCGACATAGATCTGCAAAGCGGCAGAAGGGCCGGGCTTGAGGGTCTGTAAAAGATCGTCGGTCATTATGTCATCCGGAGGAAGGGAAAAATTGATCGCTTCAGGCTTCTGCACCTTTCCAAATTCCATAGGTAATACTTTGTGTAACTAAAACAAGATCATTCCGTTTAGTTGCGGTTGAATCAAATCAAATCCTTATTTTTGGGACTTCTTTTAGTTAAGGTAGAAATTTTTCAATAAATCTTGCCATTAATTGAAGCTTTTTTAAAATTCAAATCATTAGAAGCATATTTTAGATGGAAAGCAAAGTCACAAAAATTGGTGTACTCACTTCCGGCGGCGATGCACCGGGGATGAATGCAGCCATCCGTGCCGTTGTTCGTACCGGTATTTATAATGGATTGGAAGTATTTGGCATCATGCGCGGCTATGCGGGGATGATCGAAAACGATATCGTACCGATGCATTCGAGGAGCGTAGCCAACATCATACAAAGAGGCGGCACCATTCTGAAGACCGCCCGTTGTAAAGAATTTTTTGAGCACGAGGGCCGGAAGAAAGCCTATGCCAACCTGAAAAAGCTGGGTGTCAATGGTCTGGTGGTCATCGGAGGGGATGGCTCCTTCCGGGGCGCACATAAGATGAGCTCGGAATTCGATATTCCCTGTATCGGTCTGCCGGGCACTATCGACAAGGACATTGCAGGTACTGATTTCACTATTGGCTTCGATACGGCTGTCAATACGGCTGTCGAAGCCATCGATAAGATCAGGGATACGGCCGACGCCCATGACCGTCTCTTCATCATCGAGGTAATGGGAAGAGATGCCGGTTATATCGCTCTGCACAGCGGTATTGCCACAGGAGCGGAAAACATCCTGATTCCCGAGCGCAAGACGGATATCGAGGAACTGGTGAGCGGGCTGCTGGAAAAAGAGCGCCGTAAGAAACTGGTCAACCTCATCGTTGTAGCCGAAGGGGACAATTTCGGCGGTGCGGGTGAAGTAGCAAAAGTGATCAAGGAGCGTCTGCCTTCGGCCGACACCCGGGTCTGCGTCCTGGGACATATACAAAGAGGCGGCGCACCCAGCTGTATGGATCGTCTTATCGCCAGCCGTATGGGCTATTCTGCCGTAGAATGCCTGTTGGAAGGTCGTCATAATGTAATGGTGGGCATCGTCAACAACAGGATGCACTACACTCCTCTCGAAAAAGCCGTAAAAGCCAAACAAAAGATCAGCGAAGACTGGCTGAAGATCGTCAAGATATTAGCTTCGTAAAAAAAATTATAAACTACCCGTCAATGTCAAAGAATTTATCGAAATACCTGTACGAGGGTATGGATAAGCAGGCAGGCCTTCAACATACATTTCACAAGACAAAGATCGTCGCTACGGTAGGTCCGGCATGTGACACTTATGAAAAACTACTCGACCTGGTGAAAGCCGGCGTCAATGTATTCCGGTTAAATTTCTCTCATGGCAACCATGAGGATAAAGCAAAGATCATCGAACATATCCGGAAGATCAATGTAGCCGAACCTTACAATATCTCCATACTTGCCGACCTTCAGGGCCCCAAGCTGCGGGTAGGCGATATCAAGGATGGAGCGCTCGCCATCGCCCCCGGTGATATTCTGACCTTTACTTCAAGGGAAAAGGTCATTGGAACAAAAGAAAAGATCTATGTATCCTATCCTGACCTCCATCACGACGTACAGGTGGGCAATAAGATATTGATCGACGACGGCAAGCTGGAAGTGGTGGTGGTCAGTGTATCTCCCGACGGCGATGTAAAGGTAGCCGTCACCTATGGCGGAACACTGCTGCCCAAGAAAGGGGTCAATCTCCCTGACACGAAGATCTCTCTTCCGGCAATGACGGAAAAAGATATCACCGACCTGGAGTTCATCATTGCACAGCGATGTGATTGGGTGGCCTTGTCCTTTGTCCGGAAGGTAGAGGACATCATCGACCTGAAACGCCGGCTTACGGAGAAGAATAGCCTGACCAAGGTCATCGCCAAAATAGAAATGCCTTCCGCCCTTGAAGACCTGCGGAATATTGTGCTGGAATCGGACGGCGTGATGGTGGCCCGGGGAGACCTCGGCGTAGAATTGCCTGTGGAGAAAGTTCCTATGGCGCAGCGCGAGATCATCCGTAAGTGTATTCACCGCGCCAAGCCCGTCATCGTCGCCACACAGATGATGGAAAGTATGATCGATCGTGTCAAGCCCAACCGCAGCGAGATCACCGACGTGGCCAATGCGGTGCTTGAAGGAGCCGATGCCGTCATGCTCAGCGCCGAGACTGCGACGGGACAGCATCCCGTCCTGGTAGTAGAGACCATGCGCAAGATCATCCTGGAAGTGGAAAGAACGGAATATCGCTACAACAGGGAAGAAGACCTGGTGCCTCAGCCACACTCCCCTTCCTTTCTCAGTGACGCCATCTGTTACAATGCCTGCAAGCTGGCCAAGGACGCCAACGCCGACGCGCTTGTAGGTATGACTCAAAGCGGATATACGGCGTTCATATTATCCAGCTATCGTCCGAAGTCCCCGCTGTATATCTTCTCCAAAGAGAAAACGCTCATCAATCAGCTGAGCCTCAGCTGGGGTGTACGAGCTTTTCACTATGCCGAGGAAGAGGGCATCGATGACATCATACAGGATCAGCATATCATCCTGAAGGAAAGGGCCTTTATCAAGAAAGGCGACGTGGTGGTGAACACGGGCAGCCTGCCTATCGAGCAGCACCTGCCTACGAACATGCTTAAGATCACGAAAATAGACTAGATCACGCTTATAGTTAAGCCGGATACTGGCGCTCCCGGGCAGCCAGTATCCCTATCATCTCTGCTATCTCCGGTCCATCTGCCGTGACGACGGACTGGTCCTCCTTCATCGCTTCATTGATAAATTCCATTTGGCTGGGCTTCTTTGTCCGTGCCGAAGTGTGGAACTCGCTCGCATCCGTCTTTTCCAGCAGCTGGAGAATATTTTCCGATCGCACGCCCGAACCCGGCATGATGACAATGCGGTCATCCGCCTGTCTTACCAGCTCATTGATCAGGGTGGCTCCTTCAACGGCGGCAGGCCGCTGGCCGGAGGTAAGGATGCGCTCGCATCCAATGCTGATGATGTCCTCCATTGCCTCGAAAGGATTGGCCGCCCAGTCGAAAGCCCGGTGAAAGGTCACGCCTAAAGGATACGCCAGATCCACCAGCCGGGCAGCCCGTTTTTTATCTATCGTGCCATCAGACTTCAGGATCCCTATGACGACGCCGTTGCATCCCAGCTCTTTACACCAGGCTACTTCTTTCAGCATCGTGTCATATTCGTCGTCTGAATAAAGAAAATCGCCGCCGCGCGGACGGATGATGGGATAAAGATCAATGTGCAATCTTTCCCTGGCGGCGCGGATCACGCCAGGTCCGGGAGTAGTCCCTCCTTCTGCCGGTCCTGCGCAAAGCTCGATCCTGTGGGCTCCTGCATCCTGTGCGGTCAGCGCCGACGCCAGGTCGAAGCTGCATATCTCCAGTTTAAATGACATATTCCAATATTTTTATTAATACCAGCTCTTCGCGGTGTACATCTTTTCTTCTTTGTTACTTTTCAGGGCATAGCTAAAGCCTTTCTGAATGGCGAAAGCGCCTGTTTCCCCTCTCTTGTTCAGGGCCAGGAAAGCCACCTGGATCTCTTTGGCTTTTTCCCCTTTTATGCGGATGATCCGCTCAACAGCCGCCTTGCAAGCCTGTTCGGGGGACATACCCTGGCGCATGAGCTCTACGACCGTGTGGGAGCCGCACATGCGGATGACATCTTCGCCCTGTCCGGTGGCGGTGCAGGCGCCTACTTCATTGTCCACGAAGAGGCCGGCGCCGATGATGGGGGAATCGCCCAACCTTCCTCTCATCTTAAAGCCCATGCCGCTGGTAGTGCAGCTGCCGCTGAGATCGCCGGCCGCGTCCATGGCTACCATGCCGATGGTGTCATGGTTCCAGTCGCCATTGGCCAGACGGGTGGGTGCGGAAGGACCATGACCAGCTCCTCCGGACCTGGTATTTTCTATATTGATAACAGGCTTGTATTCCGACTTTTTCAGCCATTGACCATAGGCCTTTTTTGCATCATCGGACAGCTTTTGCTCTTCCAGGGGAAATCCTTCCGCCACAGCAAATTGCTGGGCGCCGGAGCCTACCAGCATGACGTGGGGCGTCTTTTCCATGACCCTTCTGGCCACGGAGATGGGATGTTTGATCCGTTCCAAAAAACCTACGCTTCCGCAGTTGCCTTTTTCGTCCATGATACAGGCGTCCAGGGTGACGAAACCGTCGCGGTCCGGATTGGCCCCCAGTCCCACACAGCAATTGATCTCGTCTTCCGTCACGCGTACGCCTGCCTCCACGGCGTCCAGCGCCTTGCCGTTGCTACCCAGGATCTTCCAGGCGCCTGCATTGGCTGCCAGCCCCGTATCCCAGGTGGAAATGACGACAGGATTGCCCGCAAGCCGGGGGTAAGGGGCGCCTGCATTCAGTTTCCGGCCCAGCAGAAGGCCAAATGAGGATAAAAAAGATGATCGTAAGAATTTCCTTCGATTGGACATATTGGGAAATATTTATTTCTGTGATGAAATGGACGTTGATGCAGGCCGCGCAGCAATGAACTTATCCAGGCTTTGTCTTGCCTGACGCCTCACTTTCCTTTGAATAAGGGATGACCATCCCACCAGCAGACCGGGTAAGCCCAGCGCCTGCCGGCTCCAGTTCCAGAAGCTGAACTCGTCCTGGTGCTCGATGATCTTTCCCCCGCTGAAAGTGAATGAGCCCTTGCATTTGTTGACTACCTGCCGTCCTGTTGCAGAGAAGGTATAGGCAGCCACCCAATGACAGGAACCATAGTCGTCGGCCGCGACGATGTCGGCGACGGTCACCTGCAGGTCCTTTGCATTTCGAAGCAGCATTTCCCACATGGCCCGCACTTCGGCTCCTTCGAGGTTTTGAAAGACAGGGTCGTAGAAGAAAATCTCTTCATGGTAGCAGTCGAGCATGCCATTCCAATCCCTTTTCCCAAAACAGTCGTAGAATTTCTTTATTAACTGTTGGTTCTGGTTCATAAATTTGATGACATAAAACTAAAATTAACCGAAGACATGAGAAAACTTCTTTTTTCGCTCCTTTTTTTTGTAGCCAGCGGCATGGCCTTCGGTCAGGGCACGAGCCAGGACAGCGCCTGGATCCGCGAGAACTACTATAAAATGGAGCGATCCATTCCTATGCGGGATGGCGTCAAGCTGTTCACGACCTTTTATATTCCCAGGGACACCACTGAAAAGCACCCGATCCTCCTAACGCGCACGCCTTATTCCTGCGCTCCGTACGGAGCCGACAAATGGAAGAACTTCTTCACAGGCTATCTCCGCTATTATCTGCGGGAAGGATATATCATGGTTACGCAGGATGTTCGTGGACGCTGGATGAGCGAAGGGCAGTTCGTGGACGTACGGCCGTTCATCAAAGACAAGAGAACAGATAAGGATGTGGATGAGGCCAGCGATACTTATGATGCCATCGATTGGATGGTGAAAAATATCCCTTATAATAATGGGAAGGTGGGTGTATTCGGCATATCTTATCCCGGCTTTTATTCCACCATGGCCGCAGCCAGCGCGCACCCTGCCCTGGCGGCGGTGAGTCCCCAGGCTCCTGTCACGGATTGGTTCATGGGAGATGATTTCCACCACAATGGCGCCTTTTTCCAGATGGACGGCTGGGCCTTCTATTCCTCTTTCGGTAAACCGCGGCCGCAACCTACGACCATTGGCCCCTCCGGCTTCACCTTCAACTCGAAGGACAATTACCAGTGGTACCTGCAGACAGGCGCGCTGCAGCATATCATGCAGCTGACAGGGGACAGCATTGCCTTCTGGAAGGACCTGTACCAGCATCCCAACCGGGACGCCTGGTGGCAGGCGCGTAATGCGCGGGTCGCGTTGTACGATATCAAGCCGGCCATGCTGGTGGTGGGCGGACTGTTCGACGCAGAAGACTGCTTCGGCGCCTGGAATGTCTATAAAGCGCTGAAAGCGCAGAGCCCGGCCACGAATAGCCACCTGGTCATGGGCCCCTGGTATCACGGTCAATGGGCTTCCCTCGACGGAACCCATCTGGGCAATGTGCAGTTCGGCAGTAATACGTCCTTCTGGTATGAGAATAACATCGAGATACCCTTCTTCAATTATTTCCTCAAAGGCAAGGGCGCCGATCCCAGGCTGGCCGCCGCCACGATCTTCTTCACGGGAGAGAATACCTGGAAGCAATTCGGCCAATGGCCGCCAGCAGACGAAAAGGAACAGGCGCTTTATTTGCAGCCTGGCGGCGGATTGACATGGGTAAAACCTTCGGCGGGCAGCGGCGCCGACGATTACATCAGCGATCCTGCCCATCCCGTCCCCTACACGGAAGATGTCCATTTCGATCGCACCCGGGAATACATGACGGATGATCAGCGTTTCGCCTCCCGGCGCCCCGATGTGCTGACCTATCAGACACCTGTATTGACGGAGGACCTTACCTTGGGCGGTCCCGTGACGGCCGACCTGAAAGTCAGTCTCAGCGGCGAGGACGCTGACTTCGTCGTGAAACTGATCGATGTCTTTCCGGATGATTTCACCTATGGCAATGAAGCTCTGGCCGGCCGTCGCGAAACGCCGAAGACCGTTCCCATGGGCGGCTACCAGATGCTGGTGCGCGGGGAAGTGATGCGGGGCCGCTTCCGCGAGAGCTTTGAAAAGCCCGTAGCCTTCAGGCCGGGGAAAATAGAGACCGTCCGTTTCTCCATCCCCGATGTCGCTCATACCTTTAAAAAAGGTCACCGGCTGATGGTCCAGGTGCAAAGCTCCTGGTTCCCGCTGGTAGATCGCAATCCCCAGAAATTTGTCAATATCTATACCTGCGGGGACAGCGATTTCCAGAAAGAGACGATCCGTGTATTCCATGATGGCGAGCATCCGTCCCTGATCATTTTGCCTGTTATAAAATAATCTTTATGCGCAACCTTATCTTATTCCTCCTGCTGCCGCTGTTTGCCAGCGCCCAGAACCCTGTAAAAGACAACTATACCAAGCGGGAAGTTTACATTCCCATGCGGGATGGGGCACGCCTGTTTACTTCGATCTATATTCCGAAAGATGTAAACGGAGGTCCCTACCCTTTCCTGATGGAGCGTACGCCTTATTCCGCCGGCCCCTATGGGGACAGCGCATATCGCGGCAGGCTGGGACCGAATGCCGCCCTTTCGCGCGAGCCCTTCATCTTTGTTTACCAGGATGTGCGGGGGCGGTATATGAGCGAGGGAAGTTTCGAGGAGATGACGCCGCATAAAGAGGGCAAGAGGCCGGGCGATAAACAGACGGATGAAAGCTCGGACACCTGGGATACGGTGGATTGGCTGTTGAAGAACATCCGCAACAACAATGGCCGCGTAGGTATCTGGGGTATCTCCTATCCCGGCTTTTACGCATCTGCCGCGCTGCCGGATGCGCATCCGGCTATTAAAGCAGTTTCACCGCAGGCCCCCGTGACGGATGAATTCATCGGGGACGACGCCAATCACAACGGCGCTTTCTTCCTGCTGGACAATTTCGATTTCGACAATTTTTTCGACGTCAAACGTCCCGGGCCTGTCAGGGACTATGGAGGCAATATCTTCAGCGCGGATATTTCCGATGCCTACGAATTCTTTCTGCACCTGGGTCCGCTGAAGAATACCAATAAGCCGGCGTATTTTTCCAACAAGGGAAAAATATGGAATGAGTACCTCGGCCATGCTACCTATGATGATTACTGGCAGGCAAGGAATATCCGGCCCCACCTGAAGAACATCCGGCCCGCTGTGTTGGTGGTCGGGGGATGGTTTGACGCGGAGGACATGTTCGGGGCCCTGCGCACTTATGAAGCGATCGAGCAGCAGTCGCCGCAGAATAGCAACTACATCGTCATGGGACCCTGGACACATGGCGGATGGGCAGGCGGCAGCTGGGATCGATATGGCGTATTGGAATTCGGGCAAAATGTCAACGAATATTATCATCAGCTGGAGACAAAGTTCTTCAATCACTACCTGAAAGACTCCGTATCCCCTGCACTGACGGAGGCGACAGTCTTCGAGACAGGCCTCAATCAATGGAAGCATTACGACACCTGGCCGCCGAAAGAGGCCCGGCCCATGAAATTTTACCTGCGTGCGGGTGGAAGGCTTTCTCCGGAAGGCAAGGCCGCACCTGGCGCAGCAGGATATGACGAATATGTCAGCGACCCGGCCCATCCCGTCCCCTATGTGGAAGGGGTCAGAGGAGGAAGAGACAATCAATATGTTGTCGCGGACCAGCGATTTGCCGCCCAACGGCCCGATGTCCTTACATACAGATCGGATACGCTGTCCCATGACCTTACCATTACAGGAAGGCTCAAAGCGGACATTTTTCTCTCCTCCACGGGCACGGATGCGGACCTGGTCGTAAAGGTGATCGACGTGCTGCCGGATGGTTATCAACGGCTCGTAAGGGCCGACGTATTCCGTTGTAAGTTCAGGAACAGCTTTGAGAAGCCGGTCCCCCTGACGCCGGGGAAGGTGACAGAAGTGGCTTTTGACCTGAATGAGATTGCGCATACCTTTCAGCACGGCCACCGGATGATGGTGCAGATACAGAGCAGCTGGTTCCCCCTGGTGGATATGAACCCGCAAACTTTTGTCAATATCCCTGCCTGCGGGCCCGGGGACTTTAAGAAAGCTACTATCCGCGTGTATCACGACCCGAGCCATCTTTCTCATGTGGTGCTCCCAACGCTTAACTAAGTGCAAAAAACAAATTTGCTGCATTCCTACCCTTTCGCTAAATTGGGTTAGCCTCGTAATTGCTCATCTAAATCATCTCTCATGGAATCAACTATCTCCATCGAACAGTTTCGGGAGGAGTTGCGGTCATGGAAGGCCGAGCTCTCCTCTATCAAAGAAGAAATCCGCGACTTTGAAAAACACCTTGAACAACTCTCCACTAAACGTCTCCCCAAAGACCTGCTCGCCGAAGTAGAGCATTTTCAAAACCTGTTTATTTGTCAGAAGGAAGTGATCGACAAACTGCGTCATGACCTTCCCGACTCACGCAATAAGGTGGAAAGTATTTTTCATTCTCTTCGTCAGATGAACGAAGAATCCAACTGGGAATCTTCTACGGAAGGATTGGAAGGCCGCATGGATACTTTCCGAAGGATCTACATAGAGATAAAGCAGGATTTTCACCGGTTTGAAGCAGACTGGTACTGAACATTATTTTCTTTTTACAGATGATTTTTGGCTTTTGCTAAAGCAAAAAATAGCTAAATTGGCGGCGGATAGCCTTATTCTCACCGGCTGCTGCCATTTTCATTCACCTAATCATCTGTAATGAGAACACTCTTTTTCCTTGTTGCTTTGAGCACAGGCATCCCCGTTTTTGCTCAACATCCTGCCATTATTCCCCAACCTGTAAGCACGCAATGGCAGGAAGGTAATTTTGTCATCAATGCCAGTACCGTACTGGTTGCGGACACTTCGGACAGTCCATCCGCCAGTTTCTTCAATGCCTACCTGGAGCAGATCTATGGTTTCCACCTCCGGGTTGTTGGAGAGGACAGGCAGCCCGCTGCAGGCTACATACGGCTGTATAACCATCCTGACAGAGATCCCGGTATCGTACCCGGCCCCGAGGGACGTTATACCCTGAAGGTAGGGTCCGCTTCCATCGTCATCAGGGGTGATACCCATACCGGCGTCTTTTATGGCATCCAGACCTTGCTGCAGTTGCTGCCTGTAAGTCCGTACGTGATGCTGTCGACCGGACCCGCCGTCCGCAGCACGGCAAAGATGTCAGGGCTTGCCATCCCGGCCGTAGCCATCGAAGACTATCCCCGGTTCGCCTATCGTGGGCTGATGCTGGATGTAGGCCGTCATTTCTTCCCGGTGGACCTGGTGAAAAAGTACATCGACTACATCGCCTTACATAAGATGAACTTTTTCCACTGGCATCTTACGGAAGACCAGGGCTGGCGCATCGAGATCAAAAAATATCCCCTTCTTACGGAGGTCGGCGGCTTTCGCAGCGGGACCATCATCGGTCATCATCCCGGTACGGGCAACGACAGCACCCCTCACGGCGGATTCTATACACAGGAGCAGATAAAAGAAGTAGTGAAATACGCCGCGGACCGGTATATCACGATCCTGCCGGAAATTGAATTGCCGGGCCATTCTTCCGCAGCGCTGACGGCATACCCCTACCTGGGCTGTACCGGCGGGCCTTATCACGTTCAACAAACCTGGGGGGTTTTCAAGGACGTCTACTGTGCCGGCAATGACAGCGTCTTCCAGTTCTTACAGGATGTGCTGGATGAAGTGATCCCTCTCTTCCCGGGCACCTATATCCACATCGGAGGTGACGAATGCCCGAAGGACAGCTGGAAGCAATGTCCCAAATGCCAGCGGCGCATAAAAGAAAATGGCCTGAAGGACGAGAATGGGCTCCAAAGCTACTTTGTACAACGGATCGAGAAATACATCAATTCCAAAGGCAAACAGATCATCGGCTGGGATGAGATCCTGGAAGGCGGATTGGCGCCCAACGCATCCGTCATGAGCTGGCGGGGCGAGAAGGGTGGCATCGAAGCCGCTAAGGACGATCACGATGTCGTCATGACGCCGGGAGAATTTGTATACTTCGACCACGCGCAGCTGGAAAACGACGACTCTCTCACGATCGGAGGTTATCTTCCCGTGGAAAAAGTCTACCAGTATGAGCCGGTGCCTCCCGGCTTGACGGCAGCCCAGGCAAAACATGTAAAAGGCGCGCAGGCCAATCTCTGGACAGAATATATCACCAATCAACGAAAGATCGAATATATGATCTTTCCCCGCCTGAGCGCGCTCAGCGAGGTATTGTGGAGCCCAAAGGAAAAACGAAGCTGGCCCGATTTCGAACGGCGGCTGCAAACACAGTACATCCGCTACCAGTTGTGGAAGGCCAACTATTACAGGGCTTATATGCCGCCCGCCGACTCCTCGGTCAAAAAAAAGCTGGCGCATTGGCAGGATAGTAAATTCGGTCTGCTGATGCACTGGGGCACTTATAGCCAGTGGGGCATTGTGGAAAGCTGGAGCATCTGCCCTGAAGATGAAGGATGGACCGAGCGCCGGGGCCCATACAGCGGCAACTATTTCGATTACCTTAAAGCATACCGGAACCTTCAGACCACTTTTAATCCCACCCGGTTCGATCCTGCAAAATGGGCTGCCGCCGCCAAAGCGGCGGGTATGAAATATGTGGTCTTCACCACCAAGCACCATGACGGCTTCTGCATGTTCGATACCAAACAGACAGATTATAAGATCACTTCGCCGAAGACGCCCTTCTCTGCCAGCCCGCGCAGCAATGTGGCAAAGGAAGTCTTCGATGCTTTCCGTAAGGAGGATTTTATGATCGGGGCATATTTTTCCAAGCCTGACTGGAACAGCGAACAATATTGGTGGCCCTATTTTCCACCTAAGGACAGGAATGTGAACTATGATCCAGTCAAACATCCCGAACGCTGGCAGGCTTTTAAGGACTACACCTACAAACAGATCGAAGAGCTGATGACAGGCTATGGCAGAATGGACCTCCTCTGGCTGGATGGCGGATGGGTAAGGCCGCTGAATACGGTGGACCCTGCCGTCGAATGGCAGCGGAATATCACCTATGACCAGGACGTGGATATGGCAAAGATCGCAGGTATGGCGCGCCAGCATCAGCCCGGCCTCATCGTGGTGGATCGCAGCGTACCGGGAGAATTTGAAAATTACACTACGCCCGAACAGCAGGTGCCTTCCCACCCGATGCAGGACCCCTGGGAGTCATGCCTCACCATGGGCAATTCCTGGAGCTATGTACCGAATGACCACTATAAGTCAGCTGCTGAGCTGATCCACCTGCTGGTGAAGATCGTATCACGCGGAGGCAATCTCCTGTTGAATGTGGGGCCTTCTCCTGACGGCGAGTGGGACGATTCCGCATACAGCCGCCTGCAGGAAATAGGCGCCTGGATAAAGGTCAATGGCGAGGGGATCTATAACAGCAAACCCCGCAGGCCTTATGCCTCCGGAAATAATATCTTTCTCACCCAGTCGAAAGATGGCGCCAGCACCTATGCATTTTACATGGATGCTTCCTTACCGTCGGAAGTCAGCATCGACGGATTGAACGTGCCGGTAAAGAGCAAGGTGACGCTCCTGGGCCATAAAGGGCTCCTGAAATGGAGACAAGAAGGGAAAAAACTGATCATCCTTATTCCGCCAGCGCTTTCCAATCAAGCGATAGGGCAACATGCGGTGGCTTTCAAAATTAGTTAAGCGAAAGGGGCGGAGTAATTACTCCGCCCTTCGATGGAAGCCTTGCCTGGTTTTGAATGATCCTGAACACTAGCTTATGGATGATCTTGTATGATAATTTCTGCGCCCCGCCGGATGACCTGAAAATCCGGGATAGCTTCCAGTGATTGCAGCAGGACATCCAGATTGTCGTTCGGCATGATGCCGGAGACGGTTTTATTGCCTACAGTCTTGCCGTCCAGTCGTACAGTAACGCCATACTGCTCTTTTATAATGGACACCACATCCCGGAGAGGCGTGTCATAAAATGAGAGCTTATGATCTTTCCAGGCGATGACACTGTCCGGTTTCACAGATCTTTTCACCAGCCTGTCGTTGCTGTATTCCACAAAATCGCCCGGTGTCATTTTCAATTCGTTTCCTGCCGTCGTTTCCAGGGTCACGCTTCCCTCCTGCAGCATGACATTGGATTTATCCCGCCGGCTTACCACATTGAACCGGGTACCCGTTACGACGACGTCAAAACGGCCGGCATGTACGATGAAGCGGCTTTTCAGCGGTGTTTTACGGACGTGAAAGAAAGCTTCTCCAACAAGCCATACCTCCCTGTCCTTTCCGTCTGTCCAACCTGATGACCAGGAAACACGGCTATCTGCATTGACGACGACCTCCGTCCCATCAGGCATTTGGTTGTTCTTAATTTCTCCATAAGAAGTTTGAAGGTCAGGACGGTGGTGGAGCCGGATGCTGTAGACACCGATTGCCAGGGCAATGGCTCCAGCGGCAGCCATCCACCATTTGCCGGCCCTCCGGAAAGAGATTACCGGAGACTGTACTTTTCTTATCTTTTCCAGCAGGCGTTTTTCCGCCCTGGTGACCTGGCCGGAATGGAGCGCTGTTTCCTCCAGGTTCAACGATTCGAGAAAGACTACGGCCTGCTGGATACGCGGCCTGCTGCCAGGGTTGCCGGCGATCCACTCCTCCCATTGCCGTACGGCGCGGACATCGGTCTTAAAATACCAGGAAAGAAAGGTCTCATCACATAAAAGGTCCTCTACCCCGGCATAGCTTTTGGACATATAAAAAATGTTTCCTCTATCTCCTGTACCCCGGAAAAGTGTCTTGTAATGCCCGTTTGTTAACTTTTTTTGCCTGCAGCGGCCCTATTTATCCCACCAGACACGAGATGTCATCCTGTCGCCGTTGGTCAGCCGCGAGACGGCGGCATTATAGTGGGCGCCATTGGTTGAAGCCTCGCTTTGAGGATAGGTAAAGCGACGGGGGATATTTCCTCCCGTGATATTGCCCGGGTAATTTACAGGTACCAGCACGGGGTAACCGCTTCGCCTCCAGTTGGCAAAGCATTCATTTTCATCCATAAAACCTGCTATCCAGTACTGTTCATTGATCTGGCGGAGAGCAAGGGACGCATCATAGGGATGGCTTGCCAGCCATTCGTCGATCAGCGTGGCAGATGGTCCCGCGCCGGCCTGGCTCCCCAGCTGCAGCATGGCGGCTTGTACACCTGCGGTATAATGGCCGGCAGGGTCATCGCTTATCCAGCCTCGCCAGGCTGCCTCGGCCAGCAACAGCTCCGTTTCTCCAAAGGTGAGGAAAAAGCTGGGTGCTTCCAGCCGGGAAAAAGTATAGCGATTGACCACGGAATAATTATTCTGGTTGCCGGTCCAATTAGGCGCTTTCGTCAGGTCATGGACGCCTTCGCTATTAGGAGGATCATAACCATTAGGTTGCCCCAGCTGATGAGAGGAGACTGTATCTCCTTTATCGGCAGGCTCCAGGGGGTCGGCGCAAACGGTGGCCAGATAGGGCAGACGCGGATCACCCGTATTGCGCAGGAAGTCGACGAAGGTGGCGCTGAGGCGATAGCCCGCGGGATCATTGCCCAGCAGAACGAGCCCCGTGCCATTGACCACCGGGGTCCCCGTGACATTCTCATGGTGCAGGACAGCATTGTCCAGGTTACTGCTCATTACACCACCCTGTATCGCCGCCTGCACCCATTTCCTGGCGGTATCCGGACTTATTTTGCTCAGGCGCATGGCTACACGGACCATCTCGCTATAGGCAAATTTTTTCCAGGCAGCCGGATCGCCTTTGTACAGGAGATCTGCAGCGCCCACTGAATTTACCCGGGACGGGTCCAGCTTTTCCGCAGCATCCTTCAATTCTTTCAGCAGGTCCGTGTAGATATCCTTTTGCAGATCATAGGTGGGTGCCGTGATGCCTGCAATATAGCCCAGACCGGCCTCGAAGTAAGGACAGTCGCCATACATGTCCGTCATCCGCTGGAACATGAAAGCCTTGAAGATCCTGCAGATCTGGTACATGTTGTATTGAGCGGAGTCGCTTGCAACATGATGCATCACTTCGACAATGTTGGCGATGCTGTTGGGATAGTTCTTCTCCCAATAAGCAGAATTATACCCGGCGTCATACAGGTATTTATCCCCATCCCAATAAGATATGGTAGAGGACAGGTGCTGGATCATACAGCCGGAATAGATGAGGTTGTTACGCCAGTCTTCATAGCCATATCCGTCTGTATTGCCGGAGGTCAGCAGCTCGGCGCTGGTGAAAAGATAATTGAAGTTGATCTGATCGCCCGTGATCTGGCCCGGGTCGGTATTGATCTCGATAAAATCCTTCTTGCATGCGCCGGCAAACAGCCAGACAGCCAGCAACAGGAAGGCTATGTATCTCTTTTTTTGCATGTCAGAATTTCATGTTTATGTTGAAACCCCAGCTTCTCACAGGCGGATAGCCGGATAGCTCAAGGCCTTGTCCATTGGTGCTGTTGATGCTGGATTCAGGATCGATATTCGGCGTGTGCTTTATCAGTGTAAGCAGGTTGCGTCCTATCAGCGAAAAACCAATGCCCTTTATAAATCCTTTCCTGAGCCTGGAGACAGGTACATTATATGACAGCACGATTGACCTCAGCTTGACAAAACTTGCATCATAGACAAATTCTTCCGCGATATGATTGGTGCCGCCTGCGGCAATATCCTGAAAGTATCGTTGAGCAGGAACGGCATTGGTATTCGGATGACCATCGGCGGTCACGCCTTTACCGATGTACCCGCCTTCCCTGCCTTCCAGGGTATTCTTGTGCAGGCCGTACTGGTAAAGCAGCAGGTTGGTCCCGGAATAAAGTTTTGCACCGAATTTGAAGTCTGCCAGTACGGAAAGGCTCAGGTCCTTATACCGGAACTCGTTGGTCAGGCCGCCCGTCTGCTTGTAGACGGTGGATCCCAGCGGGACGACGTTCGTATGTTCCGGCTCGCCTGCCGGTGTAGCGCTGGAGGCCCCATCACTAAAGATCACATTGCCTTTCCCGTCACGCTTATACGCATACCCCATGATCTGTCCATAGGGTAATCCCACCACATTGCTGATGCTGACCTCGCTGCCCCAGCGGGGATAGGCTCCATTGATAACGATGCTTTGCGCGCCGCCGATGTCGAGAACCTTATTATTATTGACGGCCAGGTTAAAGGAGATATTCCAGGATGAGACGGCATTTTTAAAAGGCGCACCCGTCAACAGGAGTTCGACGCCCCTGTTGCGGATCTTCCCGATGTTCTCTATGTATTCATAATAGCCGGAGGTAGGGCTTACCGTTATGCGAACAATATCATTTGTCGTCTGCTTGCTGTAGAAGGTGAGATCGAAACCCAGCCGGTTGCCGAGGAAGCGCATGATCAGTCCCAGCTCTTTCTCGGCGATGCTGACAGGACGCAGGGAAGCATTCGGGATCAGGGGTACCAGGTTGCTGGTGGCGATATATCCCAGGGTCTGGCCATTGATGGTATAGCTTGCCAGGCCATAGGTGAGGCGGTTCTGGTAGGGCTCCGTACCATTCGAAGATGCTGCATAGGAGGCTCTCGCCTTACCCAGGTTGATCCAGGAGGGCAGGCGCCAGGCCTCGGAGAAAACAAATGACCCCGAGACGGATGGATAAAGATAATGGTCTGTATTGATGTTGAGGGTGGAGAACCAATCGTTGCGGGCGGTCAGGTTGAGAAAAAGATAGTTCTTGTATCCAAGGTCCGCGTTGCCGTAGAGGGAGTTCACCCGGTAGTGCCTGTAGTAAGAGCTGTAAGGTTTGATGACGATATTGCTCGCATTGTAATTTCCTGCGACCTGGAATGGTCCTGCCGGCCGATTGGGTGAGTTAGGTACAGCCCCTACCCCGCTGATCTCCGTCACGTTGTCCTGCTGGTTGCCTCCCAGGTTGGCAGAGATGCTGAAAGCAGCTGCCGATCCTTTGCGCATGCCGATCATAAAGCTGCTGTTGAGCTCATGGTAGTTCACTTCATACTGGGTTAGATTGCCGCCGTGTATGCCGTCGCTGCGGGTATATTGTACACCAGAAGGAACGATCTTGGTGACATTGAAGAGATACCCGTCCCGGGCGATCTGTCCCTGCAGGTATAGCCAATCCAATAAATTGTATTTGAGGGTCAGTCCTCCCGTTATGCGATTGCGGTCTGTCCTGTTGATATAATCATATGCGATGTAATACGGGTTCTCGAAAAAATTGTCGATGGTGCCGGCCAGTTTTTCCGTTCCATCCGGATTGGTCCTGTTCTTTAGCCACCCGACATCGAAGGAGGTGGGCAGGTACAGCAGCGGGGCAATGATATTGCCGGCATTATCTGAAATAGAGGCCCGGTTATTCACGTGCTCAAACACATAATCCGCCGTCAGATCCATCTGCAGCCGGCTGGTGACAGAATAGGAAGAATTGAAATTCAGTCCCTGTTGCCGCATGGAAGAGTTGGGGATGATCGTATTGAGATAAAGATCGGAGATACCCAGCCGGAAATGCCCTTTATTATTGGCGCCGGTTAGCGCTACGGAGCTTTGGTTGGTGAGACCTGTTTTGAAGAAACGATGGAAATTGTCCTTCACTGGCAGGTAGGCATATTTATTACCCAGAAAGTTAACGGCCTGCGAGCCGTCCAGCTTAGCTCCCCAGCTATAGTACGGCGAAACTTCCGCCACCTGCTTATTGGTGGGCTTTACGCCCGATACGCCCTGGCCGTACACATACTGATATTCTCTTTCGTCGATGATGGTATTGGCTGTCAGGTTATCGTTGACCTGGATCCCGATGCCCCTGGTCTTTGAACCTGATTTGGTGGTAATGAGGATAGCTCCGTTGCCGCCCCTGTACCCATAGAGGGCAGACGCTGCCACGCCCTTGAGGACGAGCACGGACTCTATGTCATCGGGATTGATATTGGAGAGACCATCTCCCAGGTCGGCTCCCCCATACTGACCAGCGTTGTCCCGGGTAGTATTGTCGTACGGCACGCCGTCGATGATATATAAGGGCTGGTTGTTACCGCTGAGCGAAGCATTGCCCCGGATCAGCACCCGGCTGCTGCCGTAAGGGCCCGTTGCATTAATGGCCACGCTAAGCCCTGCTACCTGCCCGACCAATGTATTGCCCAGGTTGGGATCCCGGGAAAAGGCCAGGCGGGAGCCATCCACTTCCGTAGCTGAAAAACCCAGGGAGCGTTCCTGTTTCTTTATGCCTAAGGCCGTCACCAGCACTTCTGTCAGGGGTTGATCCGAAGGCGTCAGGATCACCCATCCCCTGCCTGCTTCCAGTGCGGGTAGCAGCCGGGTTTTATAGCCAACGAAAGAGAACAGCAATGTATCCCCTCTGCCTGCATGAACATTGAACATCCCTTCCAGGTCCGTGACGGTGCCTTTATTCGAGTGTTTGACGGTGACGCTGACACCGGGCAAGGTCTTGCCGTCAGCAGCTATTACCCTGCCCGTTGTATTGCTGACGCTGAGGATGGTGGAATCAGTTTCGGACAGCTGGTCAGTAGCGTTGGGATTCGGCACGCCGGCAGAAGGGTCATAGCCGGCTTCGCGGTCATAAGGCTTTTTGCTGAGTATGACGAAAGTGCGGTCGTCGACTTTTTTAAAATACAGCCCGGTGTTCTTCAGCATTTGGTTGAGGATCTTTTCAATGGACATGCTGGTTGTAAGCGCGGGTGGCTGGACCAGCACTTTTCCCAGTGGCTGCTGAGAGAAAAGAAAATATACACCTTTGGACTTGTTCAGCTCTATCAGCATTTCCAGAAGAGGACGGAGATTAGAGGAGGATGGACGGCTGGAGTCTGCCGGGGGCAAAATGGGTGGCGTAGTCTGTGCCCATGCCCGCAATGTTGCGTTCAGAAAAAAGACAAGCAAATAGGAATATAGGCTTGATTTTCTCACGAAGCAGTTTTGAATACGTTCTTTGATCTAATGTCAGTTCTTCGGGTCATGCGCCCGGATGATGATGCCATGGTCGCCCCTGGTGACATCGTATTCTGCAGTGGCCTCCAATGCCTGTAGCAGTATATCCAGGTTATTGTTGGGCAGGATCCCGGAGATCTTTCTGTCGGCAATGGAATCCCCTTCCAAAACAACAGGTGTCCCATAAAGGTCGCTGATCATCGTTGCCAGCTGGCTGATGGAGGTATGATCCAGTATCAGCTTTTGCTCTTTCCAGGCCAGCAGCATATCCTTGCAGCCTGCTTTCCTTTCCAGCACGGCATGATCGAAAGTGACAAAATCTCCCGGCCTCATCATCAGCGTTTTGCCTTCCCTGGTGCGAATGGTCACGCTGCCTTCCTGCAATAATACATTGTCCTCCCCATGCCTGTTCGACACATTGAATTGTGTACCGGTAACAATAATATCGAAATGGTCCGTATGTACAATGAACTTACTTTTTAAGGGTGTCTTCCGGACGTGGAAGAATACTTCCCCATCCACCCAGACCTCCCTGTCCGCACCATCCTGCCAGCCGGGAGAATAGCTAAGGCGGCTATTGGCATTCATCGTCACTTCCGTTCCGTCAGGCAGCTGTTGGCGGTTGATCTGTCCAAATTGGGTCTTTATTTCCGGATGCGCATGGTTGACATAATAAGTGATGAGAAAACCTGCCGCCAGCAGGACCAGGACTGCGGCAGCTGTCATCCAGCGATAACGGCCAATAATAGTAGGTTTGCGGGTTTCGCCCCCCGAAAGGGCTTCTATTTTTTGCAGTAATGCCAGTTCCGCCTTTTGCATCTGCTGAGGGGATGGTTCTTTTTCCGGGAGGCGGGTAGTTTCAAGCAGGCCTATTGCTTTTTTTACGAGCAGATCCCGGTCGGGGTGGCTCGTCATCCAGTCTTCCCAGGTACGATCATTTTCTTCACCTGTCTTAAAATACCAGGAAAGGAATGAAGGGTCTGACAGCAAATCTTCGGGCTCGCGATAATTATCTGACATAAAAACTACTAATCTAAGGTCGTCGGGTATGGTCCCTATTCGTGTAAAGATAAAAAATCTTTGTTACCATATGGGAGAATCGCTTAATTTACTACATTGATTCAACGAATGACTTCCTTTTGAATACTGCAGACCGGAACATAATGCTTTGGGAATCTTTCCGCAAGGGAGATAAAGACGCTTTTGCAGCTCTTTTCAGGGAATATTATGGGACATTGTACCGGTTTGGCAATAAATTCACGAACGATACTGAATTGCTGGAGGACTGTATCCAGGAGCTGTTCATAGAGCTCTGGCAGGCCAAGTCGCAGGCGCCGGTGCTGTCTGTAAAAGCATATTTGCTTAAAAGCCTCAAATACAAGCTTTTGAAGGCATTTCGCAAGCAGGGGAAGATCCTGCCGATCCATGACAATGGAGATATGCCATTCGAACTGAGCCATGAGACCTTTCTCATCCATCAGCAGGAGAGCGACCAGCGGCGGCAGCAGGTGATCGGGGCGCTGGAACGTTTGTCTCACAGGCAGAAGGAGATCATTTACCTCAAGTATTACCAGAACCTCAGCTATGAAGAGGTCAGCGAGATCATGAATATCAACTACCAGGTGGCCCGCAATCTTCTCTACCAGGCGATCAAATCATTAAAGAATATGCTGGCAGGGCCGCTGGAATTTTTTTTATTTTTTTTATTGGCCGCCGGCATTACATTTTCTTCAGGCCGGGCACAGATGAGCAAACAAAAAGGCGCAAACGATTGCTCCAAATTTGCGGCATTTGGGAAATAGGGGCTAAATTTGCGCCATCTTTTCACATTTAAGGCCACTGGTCAAAGGCCGCATCAAAACATTCTGATTTATGAGCATGGTAGACTCGTTCGAGAAAATCCCCGTAAAAATTTTCGGTACGTTAAACGAAGGTTCCCGGTACATTGGAAAGGAAATAGCAGCCCTGATACGCGAGAAAGAGTCTAAAGGCGAGAAAGCTGTGCTGGGCCTGGCGACAGGCTCTTCCCCGAAATCCCTTTATGCAGAGCTGGTAAGACTGCACAAGGAAGAAGGCCTGAGCTTTAAGAATGTGATCACTTTTAACCTCGATGAGTACTACCCCATCGACAATGATGCGCTGCAAAGCTACAACCGCTTTATGAAGGAGCAATTATTCAGCAAAGTAGACATCGACCTGAAGAACTGTCATATTCCCAATGGAGAGTGGAAAAAGGAAGACATCAAAAAACATTGCATAGAATATGAGAAGCTGATCGAAGAGGCCGGCGGCATCGATCTGCAGATCCTGGGCATCGGCAACAACGGACATATCGGGTTCAATGAACCGGGATCCAGCATCTTCTCCCGGACGCGTTTGGTGCCCCTGGACAACTCCACCCGGATAGCCAATTCACATGATTTTCAAAATATCTCGAAAGTACCGCGCCTGGCCATTACCATGGGCATCGGCACGATCCTCAGCGCCAAAAAGATCATCCTCATGGGATGGGGGCAGATCAAGGCTCCGGTGATCCAGAAAGCTGCAGAAGGACATGTCACCGAACAGATACCAGCCTCTCTCCTCCAACAACACAATGATTGTCTTTTCGTGCTGGATGAGATGGCTGCCAGCGAGCTGACAAGATTCAAATCCCCCTGGCTCACGGGTGAAACGGAATGGACGCCTGCCATCATCCGCAAGGCTGTCGTCAATATGGCCCTTAAGCTGGACAAACCGGTCCTGAGCCTTACGGACAGCGATTATAATGACAATGGCCTGAGCGATCTGCTGGTGGAAAAAGGAGATGCTTATGAGATCAACCTGCAGGTGTTCTACCAGCTGAGGGACAGCATCACTGGCTGGCCGGCCGGCAGACCGGATGCTAATAATCCCAACCGTCCGGAGCGGAGCGATCCCTATCCCAAGCGCAGCCTTATTTTTTCACCTCATCCTGACGACGACATTATTTCCATGGGAGGTACTTTTATGCGGCTGCATGACCAGGGGAATGATGTGCACGTTGCATATCAAACATCCGGTAATATTGCGGTGACGGATGAGTTCGTAACAAGATTCCTGGATTTTGCCGTCGGCTTCGAAGTGCTTTCCGGCATCGACAGCAAAACGTCCTCTCAAATACTGCAAAGGGCCACGGATTTCCTCAAACATAAGAAAGCCAGTGAGATCGACACATCGGAGATCCGCCAGATCAAAGGCCTGATCCGCCGTTGTGAAGCCAAGGCGACCTGCCGCTATGTGGGTATCAAGGATGAGAATATCCATTTCATGAACCTTCCTTTCTATGAGACGGGCACCATCGAAAAAAAGCCCATGGGTGAAGAAGACGTACAGCTGACCATGGAATTGCTGCGCAAGCTGCAGCCTCACCAGATCTATTGTGCAGGCGACCTGGCCGATCCGCATGGTACGCACAAGGTCTGCCTGGACGTCGTTTTCGAATCAATGCGAAGGCTGAAAGCCGCGGGTGACGCCTGGTTAAAGGACTGCTGGCTTTGGCTGTACAAAGGTGCATGGCAGGAATGGGATATCAGCGAGATCGAGATGGCCATTCCCATGAGCCCCGACCAGGTGAGGAAAAAGCGTTTTGGCATTTTTATTCACCAGTCCCAGAAGGATATGGTGCCTTTCCAGGGTAGTGATAGCCGTGAGTTCTGGCAGCGCGCAGAGGACAGGAATGCCAACACGGCCAGCCTGTACGCACAGCTGGGGCTGACGAAGTATGCTGCCATGGAAGCCTTTGTCAGATGGCATTACTAGGGCTTTGACGGGAAGAAAACACAATTCACAACGTTTATTGTAATTTTGCTGTTTTCCTATTTGATATGCCCATAACTATACTGGCCGAATTGAGAGAGGAATGGCAGGATGCCTGGCAATCTGCATGGTACCGGAAGAGAGTGATCGGAGGGCTGGCCCTCGTCATCGTTATCCTGTCGCTGTTCCCCTTTTTTTTCCAGACCATCGAAAAAAGAAGCGGATATCAGCTGGCGGACCCCTTGCTGGGGTGGCTGCATCCTCATAATGTTTCCATAGCCATTTTCGTCATTATCTGGGCTGTTTCGCTGCTGGGCGTGTTACGGGCCGCACAGGACCCTTATATGTTCCTTACGTTCGTGTGGGCGTACGCCCTGCTGTCCGTGATGCGGACCCTGGCGATCACCCTGGTGCCGCTGGACCCTCCGGTTGGACTGGTAGGGCTGGTGGACCCGATCAGCAATTTTTTCTATGGTGAGAAATTCGTTACCCGGGACCTTTTCTTTTCAGGGCATACATCCACTGTTTTTCTCGTGTTCCTCTGTCTGCCTGGAAAAATGGACAGGAGCCTGGCCCTGATCGCTACGGTGGCGGTGGGCTACTTATTGCTGGTGCAGCATGTACATTATACGCTGGACGTGCTGGGGGCTTTTGTATTTGGCTGGCTGGCATTTCGGACGGTGCGGAGGACGGTGGTCCGGCCGGAAGATCGCATGTAACGGAAGCGCGCTAAAAAGCCTCTCCCAGCTGCAGGTAAAATCCCTGGGAATGCTTGCCCAACCCATAGTCAAGACGAAGATTGAGCTTTTCCGTCTTATTGAGCGAGATCCGCAATCCCCCGCCATAAGAATACTTAAGACATTGAAAATTAACATCTTTTAGTTCAGGCCCCACATTCCCGATGCCGGCAAAGCCGACTGCACCCAGGCGTCCGAATAAAGGTACCCGGTATTCAGCCTGCAGGACGCCCTGGTTCTTATCCCGGAAACGGCCGGCATAATATCCTCTCATACTGTTGGCGCCGCCAAGAGCGGCCAGGCTCCGCAAGGGTACATCCCCCCCGGTCAATTGGGCAAAAGCCTGCAGGGCAAGCACCTGGTTTTTATAGATCCTGATGAAGCGACGGATATCAATATTATAGTTAGTATATTGATAATCAGACCCCAGGAAAGTCATAAAGTGGTCGAACCAGAATTGCATCATCGTCCCCTTGCTGGGAGAAAAGGCATTGTTCCGCGTGTCAAAAGTAAAGCTAAGCCCCAGCCCGGAGATGCGATATCCGTGCCGGCCGGCAATGTTTTGTTTATCAAAAAGCTTTCCTGCATCATAATTTATGTCGAAAACGCGTTGATGCTCAAATACTAGGCCCAAAAAAAGATTGCTTCCTACCCGGCGTTGGGGATGGAGATAAATGTAATACTGCTTAAATTTATAGGATTCCTTGTTGCTATCCGGGGTGGCCTTGCCCAATCCCCAAAAATTATCAGGGAAAGAGCTGTAGGAGAGCTGCTCGTTGACAATATATCGTTCCCCGGGGAAATAAATGGAACCATTTAGTGCCGCTACAAATTGTCCGCGGGTTGTATAGAGGGCCACAGCCTGGGCGTTTGAGGTACGGGTCGCGCTGTCATGGGCTTGCAGGTGAAAAGTAGAGGCGCTGACAACCCCAAAAGACCAACCTGTCTCAATAGAACGGGCAATGATTGGCAGTATTAGAATATGCCGTACTTTTGCGGGGCTTTCGGCAGTAGCCTGTTTGCCGGGAAGGTTCACGGGTACTTTGACAGGGATCCTGATATTGTCGGGCAGCTTGATATGATCGGGCAGCTGTGCAACAGGGATCACGCCGGCACTGTCCTTTTGCGCATAAAGGCTAAATGACAGCGAAAATAACAAGCAGACTAAGAAGATATGTGGTGTTTTCCTGAACAGACGTCTCAACTATAGTGTAATTAAAGTATTTATTTACGATATTCGATAAAAAACCAGCAAATTAACACGGAAAAATCTATTTTTCTTACATTTGGAGATTAATGAAGATTTCACAATTTGTTAAAATTAAAATCATCTAATATTTTAAAGGCTTCTGAAGCGGAAAGGACGACCCTTCCCTTTCTTAAATTAAAGCTAGCATATTATGAAAAAATTTGAATGCCCCGATTTTATATTAGGAGATAAGCTGACAGACGAGCAATTTAACTTTTTCGATAAGTATGGAGTTATCATATTTAGGGATTTTCTTAAATCGGAGACTGTTCAATTATTCATTTCCGAGCTCAACCGTATAGAGAAACAGTGGCTGGAGGAAGGCCGGGAGAAGATCAATGGCATTCCCCTGAAGTTCGGCAAGGACCAGGACGGTAATAAGATGATCCAGCGCATGTGCTTTCTCTCGCTTTACAGCCAGCCCCTGCATGAATTATTGCAGGATCCCAGGATACAGGCCCTAATCGGTCTTTTAAATCCTTATGAAGGCCGTATCAGCGAAAACGAAAAGGACGGGTTGATCCTCAACCATTATGTCAGGATGCCGGAAAGCTCCTTTACGCAGATGGGCTGGCATACGGACAGCCCGCGGGACCTGTTCATGGGACAGAAGATCATGCCCATGCTGAATGTCGGTATCCACCTGGACAACACGCCTTTTGAGAATGGCGGATTGCGGGTATTGCCGGGCACACACAAACAAGGGATCCTCCGGCTGTTATTTGGCAAAAAGTATTTCATCGACAATAACCCTGACCGCCGGGAGATCGGCTTTGACCTGAATGCGGGAGACCTCACCGTACATGATGGCCGGATCTGGCACCGTGCGCAGCAGTCTCCTTTATATGGAGAAGCCAGCCGTCGCCGTGTGATGTATGTTCCGATCATCACCGGTAAATACATGCCGAAAGATGAGAAGAGCAAGACGCCCTTCTATCATCGCTTTGCCTCCAAAGTCCAGAACTAGTAAGAAAAATAATTATCATAGTAAAGGGCCAACTTGCGTTGGCCTCTTTTTTTAGCTTATTAATTACATATAATATGGAATACGCATTAATCACGGGCGCCAGCAAAGGCATCGGCAGGGCTATTGCGGAAGAGCTGGCCCGCAGAGGGTTTAATGTACTCCTGGTGGCCCGGTCGGGCGATCTGCTGGTGCAGGCCGCCGGGGAGATCGTCTCGCGGTATAAAGTGACGGCGGACTGGCTTGCCCTGGACCTTTCGACGGCAGATGCGCCGCAGCAGGTGTATGAATGGTGCAAGGTAAAGGGGTATGGCGTGAAGGTGCTGGTAAACAATGCGGGATATGGGCTCAGCGGCTCTTTTGACAAATACAACGCAGCGCAGCTGCTCAATATGATGCACCTGAATATGGATACTTTGGTCGGGATGACGCACCTCTTCCTGCCGGAACTGAGGCGGCAATCCCGGGGTTATATCCTGAATGTCGCCAGCTCCGCAGCTTACCAGGCCGTGCCCCGGTTGAGCCTTTATGCGGCCACCAAGGCCTTTGTACTGTTTTTTAGCAGGGGGCTGCACCAGGAGCTGCGGGGAAGCACCGTGTCGGTGACAGCCATTTCCCCGGGGGCTACGGATACGGATTTCCCCAACAGGGCGCAGCTGGGGGAAAAAGGGATGAAGGCGGCCGAAAAGTTCAATATGTCGCCGGAAGTGGTGGCTTCACTGGCTGTGAAAGCGATGCTGGCGGGTAAGGCGGAAGTCATTGCGGGAGTGGTGAATAAGGTGGGGGTTTTTATGGCGTGGCTGCTGCCCAAGGGGGTCGTGGAAAGGACGGCCATGAAGATCTATGAATAGGCATGCCGGCATGGTAATGGATGTTGGTTCAGAAAAGTATGTCTGTATTTTTTCCAGTTCGGATTTTGTACTATATTTGCAGCCCCTTAACGAGTTGATCGCAAGGGAATGGCCCCGTAGCTCAACTGAATAGAGTAACTGACTACGGATCAGTAGGTTTCAGGTTTGAATCCTGACGGGGTCACAAAAGAACATATCAAAAGAAGTCAGAACCCAGCAAAGTATTGATTTTGCTGGGTTTTTTCTTTGGGGCATGGTCAAAACATTCCATTTTTCTCAAAAGAGTGGTGAACATGCTGGTGAACTGATACAGGCAAGCCAGAATCTGTTCACCGGATTCCGACTAAAGCCACGTCCAGCCTCATTTGTGACACATTTTTCCAGCAAGAACCTTCCAGGATTCAAACCCAAAATCGTAGTTTGCGGATAGCACGCCAGATCATTTTTGAACCTCAAAAATCGATCTTGATGAAAAGGAAACACAGTTTTGCCATTGGCTCGATCATCCGGCAAAACCGAAGCAGCAAGGAAGGCATGGCGCCAGTTTATTTACGGATCACCTGCGACGGCAAACGCGCAGAAATATCCATTCATGTATTCGTCGATCCTGTCAAATGGAACCCAGCCAAAGGCCGCGTAAAAGGCAATGGCGAAGATGCCCGCCGTATGAATCAGAACATTGAAACCTTCGAGCACCGCGCCCGCGAAATTTACAACAAGCGCGTATTGACCGGACAGCTCATTTCTGCCGAGGCCATCAAAAGCGAACTCATCATTCCAGCCGCCACCCAGCATCGCCTGGTTGCCGAAATGCAGAAATTCGTAAGCGATATTGAAAAGAGAATCGGCAATGGCTACTCGGCCGGCACAGTAAAAAACTGGAAAGTGACGCTCGGCCATCTGAAGGAGTTTCTGAGGAAAACCCGCGGTGTCCAGGATATCCCATTCAAGGAGCTGGACCTACCCTTTCTGCATAACCTGCAGCTGTATGCAACGACCCAATGGCATTGCGGCACAAACGCAACGTTAAAACATATTGAAAGGATGCGGAAAATTGTCAACCAGGCCATTGCTTTCAACTGGCTTGATAAGGACCCATTTGCCTCTTTCCAGGGAAAACACGAAAAAACGCACCGTACGTTCCTGACCCAGGCGGAACTCGAGAAGATCGAGGAGAAGGAAATTCCTGTGGAGCGGCTCGCCAGGGTGCGGGATATTTTTCTATTTTCCTGCTACACGGGACTGGCCTATGTGGATGTGGAAAAACTGATCCCGGACCACCTGGTCATTGGGATCGATAAGAAGCGCTGGATTTATACCGTCACAATTTCAACAGGCATAGCTATTTTTTTCACCCAAACTAATCTCAATAAGATCACCAGATAATCCCGCAAATTGTTCCTATTGTTTGAATAAAACAACAGAGTCTTATGTGTGGCAATCATTATTTATTTTCCACTGGAGACCTCCAGCAGGGGAAGGAAACTCCTCTCATCAAGTGGAGCGAGGGGACCTCAATCGAACCCCTGCTCTCCTTTCTTACCTTAAATCCGGGAAATTAAAATAACCTTACACTCAATTCCGCGTGTCACGGCCTAAAAACTAAAATAATTAGCGTCTCCATGAACTAAATAAAAAATAGTCGGACAATTTAATATAAGCTACATTTATTGTCCCTACCTCCTGTAATACGCTTCTTTCCCTACCCTCTTATTTATTAATCATTAAAAGCAAAATCAATGAAACTGTCAAGATTTACCGGCTTGCCTTTTTATGTCATGGCATTCTTTTTGATCTCCTGCGGCGGAAGCGGAAATGAAAATAAGACCGGCACCGACTCTACCACTGTCGACAGCACCAAAAGCGCAGTTGCACCGAAAATAAATACCATTATTACAGCACCGCAAAATATGATGATAGCAAAACACAAGGTGCTCAATTATGCAAAATGGAAAACCTCTTACGATGAACATGATTCTCTCCGGTTGGTTAATGGCATTCATAGCTATGTCATTGGCCGCGGTTTGCAGGATTCCAATATGATATTAGTAGCTGTGAAAGTAGATGATATGGCCAAAGCAAAAGCATTTGCCAAAGACCCCAGCCTGAAAAAGGCCATGCAAAAAGGTGGGGTAATAGGTACGCCTTTGTTTGCCTTTGTTACGATCACCTTCCAGGACACCGCTGCTGTTAGTTCAGACCTCCGGTCCAGAACCACGTTCACTGTTAATGACTGGGGTGCCTGGCAAAAAGCATTTGAAGAGGGTAAGCAGGAAAGGATAGATAATGGTATAACCGTTAGGGCTTTTGGTCATGATGCGGATGATGATAAAAAGGTAGTGCTCGTAACGGCTCTATTGGATACTGTCAAAGCCTATGCCTATTATAAATCAGATATGTTGAAAAAAAGAAGAGCCGCAAGTGGTGTGATAGGCGAGCCGGAACGTTTTCTGTACCGGGTTGTACAGCGGTATTAATATAAAATTGGGATAACGGTTTTTAATCTCCGCTGGGCCGGCTATGTCTGGACCTTTTAGTTCCGGCCAATGCTTCTTTGTGGCTCTGGGTTGCTGCAGCTTGCAAGTTGCGGTTGAAAGAGTGAAACGCACGAAATGACTGAGTTTTGAAAATCACATCGATATTGTCACATCTCAGAGATATTATTATACTCCCGCTTACAGCTACTCTCATTGTCCCTTACTGGATATATGATAATAAGCAGGATGATATTCCTAATAATATGTTTTTTTGGATTTCCGGTGCTCTATTGCTTATTTCGGGAGTATCCGTGCTGGGTTATACAATTATTCTGTTTGAAAAAATCGGGAAAGGCACATTGGCCCCCTGGACAGAAAAAGAAAAGCTGGTGATAGCCGGCCCCTATCGCTATTGCCGGAATCCCATGATAACCGGAGTCCTTTTTATTTTGTCAGGAGAAACTTTACTATTTCATTCAACAAGTATTTTAATCTGGACGGGAATATTCTTTGTATTCAATACGTTATACTTTATCATTGTTGAGGAGCCTTATCTGGCTGAAAGATTTGGTGCGGAATACAGGGAATACAAAAAAAATGTGCCCAGATGGATTCCAAAATTAAGACCTCATAAGAAAAATAGCACCTAGCTCCCTTTGTTGCCGGCTCGTCCCTCACTCTATCAAATTTGAGATTCTGTTTCCACCTCGTCATCCAAATAATCGTTCTACCAGCGCTTCCTTTCTCAAGGGGGACATTCCTATGAATTCGAACAGGGACCGGGCACCAACCTTTCCGAACTGCTCATTCCCCCGATGATGGTCCAGCCAATTGTTGAAAATGCAATCCACCATGGTTTGCGGGATGCTACCGACCCTGATCTGCATTTTAAGGTGACGGTGGTGCATAAAGGGAATCTGCTTGTATTCATTACGGAAGATAATGGTAAGGGTCTGGTAAAAGCAGCGGAAGGAGAAAAGACGGAAAAATTCAAGAAAAAATCTTTAGGACTTGCGTTGATAAAAGAACGGGTTGACATTATCAACCAGGTGATCGGGAAAGAGATAGCTGCGTTCTCGCTGGAGCCGAATATAATTGGCCGGGGCACTGTCGCCACTTTAAAGTTGCCGGTGGCGAGCAATCATCTGGGATCTTCTGTTGATTTTCCAACACAGCAGCGCCTGCAATGACATTTATCTAAAAATATGCTGTACAAATAGATACAGATTATTGGCCCACTCGGTATCGTCGTGAGCATTGCCATCCACGTGCCATATATGCGGCACCCCTTGTTCTTTGAGGTGCTGGTGCACATGCTGGCTGACACTGATCAGTCCATCCTTGTTGCCGCAGCCAAGCCATAGTACTTTGAGCTGCTCCCTGGCGGCCGACAAATCCGGCAACAGTTTGGTATCAGAAAGTCCCCCGAATTCATTGGTGTTCGGGGCTGACGAAAATCCACCGACATAAGCAAAAGTATTGATATGCGAAAGGCCGATATTCAGGGATTGGCCGCCGCCCATGGACAACCCGGAGAGTGCACGACGTTTGCGGTCGGTGTAAACGGAATAGTGAGATTCGATGTAAGGGATGATATCGTTAAGCAAATCATCTTCGAAAGACTTGCCATACCCCTTAAATCCCCTTTTTCGCTCTTCCTGTTCATCAGGTTTGGGATTGGACACTGTTATGTTTGTATTACAATTGGGAAAAACCATGATCACAGGTCCGATTTTACCGTCGGCCAGCAGGTTGTCGATGACATTGTCCGCATGGACCCAGTAAGGCCATTGACCGGCACCGGAATTGAGACCATGCAGTAAATAAATCACCGGGTACTTTCGGTCGGATGAATAACCGGGAGGTATATAAACCAGCATCTCCCGGCGTGCGGAGAGCGTTTTAGAGTCATACTGAACAGTAGCAATTGTACCATGGGCAATATTTTCCCGCTTGTCCCTGAAGCCGGCAGGTGGGTTGTCAAAGGCGGGCTTGTCATCGGGTCCCAGCTTAATGGGTCCGCCAAAGCCTCCCCTGCGAGCCTCAGATGTAACGTCACGGAACAACAAGGGAGCAAACTCGTGTAAACTGCGCCTCCAGGTCTGCCATTCGTGGGCAGTATTTGGCGAAACATAGAACACGCTGTTGATACCGGCTTGCTTCAAAGCTTCGGTATTTACCCTGGGATCACCGCCGAAAGCGCTATGGTCCTTATCGAGTTCGTGGCTTCCGTAACCAACGAATACGAGCTTGACCTTTTCTTTAAACCCGGGGGCTTTGTCTACATCGTTCATGGAGATGCTACCGCCGCTAAAAAGACCAATATGCGAAAACGTGTTAAGGTTAGCCAGCGTGGCGCGCTTAGTCTGCATACCGCCCATAGACAAACCGGCCATCGCCCGATGTGGCTGATCCGCTATCGTCCGGAAATTGGTATCAATGTATGGGATCACGTCCTCAAGTAGTATGTGTTCGAATATGCCAAAATCGAAACCGGCAAGGCCGCCATGTTTGCTCAAATCACCTGTAGTACCACTATTTTCCATCACTATTATAAATGGCTTAGCCTTACCTTCTGCAAGCAGGTTGTCCATGATCAGTCCCGCGTGTCCCTGATTACCCCAGCCACTTTCCCCTTCGCGATATCCGTGTTGGAGATACAGCACAGGATATCGTTTGGTTATATCTTTGTCATAATCCGGCGGGGTATATACAAAACTGTGCCTCATCGCGTGACTCGTGTTTCCGTAATAGTACATTTCGCGCAACTGGCCGTGAGGCACATTCTTCAGGGCATAGAAGTCCTGGTCGATCGCCGGGATCTCAATATCATTACGCCAGGCGCCGGAGCCGAATATGTATCTACTGCCCGGATCAGGCACCTCGGCGCCATCAATAACAAGTCCGTAGTAGTGGTTGCCTTCGTCCAGCGGCTTCGAATTGCCTATCCAAAAACCGTCCGAACCTTTTGTGAGGGGATATTTTATACCGTTAACAGACAACAGGACACTCTTGGCTTCAGGAGCCTTTATGCGTACCCTGACACAGCCTTGAGAATTAACCTGGGGGTATTCACTTCCTGCCTGATTGGTAGACGCCGGTTTGAAATCCTCGACCACAGATGACTTTTCCTGCGCCCGGGCATCCGAACCAATCAGAATAAAAAAGCCTGCAATACTAACTTGCGCAACAACATACAATTGTATAAACATTTTAAAACCTCCTTAATTAAATAATTAGTACTCTTATTTGGAAGGGGCACTCATGTGTATAAAGATATAGCATTTGAAACTTTGGAACAATTGAAGGCTGAAATAGCGAATCCGGTGTTAAAATATAACTTCCAAATGAGATCAGGATTGGATATCTTTAAGGATGCAAAGCACCGACTATCCATATCAAAACATGTCATTGAACAATATGAAAGGAGAGATATGGAAATATATTCCAGGTTTCGAGGGATATTATATGGCCTCCAATTTCGGAAGAGTCAAATCGGTGGACCGTACCATACCTCATACCCGTTTGTACTCACAGTTTGTAGAAGGAAGGATACTAAGCCAGTCCATAGCGAAGAACAGAAATCTGAGAACAGGCGAACCCATGATAGACCTGCGCGTTTCATTGAATGTGGAAGGAACGCAATACTACTTTAATACAAGGAGAGTTATCTATCAGACATTCAAAAACAAAAAACTTGATTATGTCCGGGACGGCTTGTATATCATCAATAAGGACGGCAACGGTTATAATAACAGGATAAGTAATTTGAAAGCAGTCACGAAAAGTGAAAAATCCCAAAGGGTGTTCAAACGCGAAAGGCAGACCAACGACTATCTCAGGACTGCGGACCGCTCCAAATGGCCGAAGACCTATGGTGGCTATGCAAGAAGCAAGGCTGTAAAACAATATACCTTAAACGGGAAACTGGTCGCGCATTTTGAGAGCGTAAACGAAGCCCAGCGAAAAACGGGCTGCGATCCAAAAGGTATTTCAGCGGCCGCCAAAGGATTTTATGCCCAATGGCGGGGATACAAATGGAAGTTTATCAATAAAAGAAAATAAACCCCAGCTGCAGCGTTAATCTATTTGCCGTTCAACATTCCCAAAATCCCTTCATTCTTAATGATCAGCATTCCCTGCCTGTCTTCCGTAATGCCTTCCTGTAGCCGGTAAGTATACCGGGGGCGATGTCCATCCATAATAGTAGGCATGTATACAAACTGGATGTTGCCGCGTTTTTTCAGCGCTTCGCCCACTTCTATGATATGCGTGGAAACAATAAACAGGCATGCCTGGTAGTCCGCAAAACCTTCTGTTACCGCCAGTGTGCCATCGTATGCATCCTTTACATTGGTGCCTTTGAACAATTCATCGAACATCAGCAATAAACTTTTACCGCTGGCTGCAGCCTCCGCTGCCTGTTTTACCCTTATTACTTCCGCATAAAAATGACTATATCCCAAACCGATATTGTCTGCCACGTTAATGGAAGAATACATGCCTTCCCTTACAGAAAAAACCATCTTTGATGCTGCTACAGGAAAGCCAAGATGCGCCAGGTACAAAGCGATCCCCACCGATTTCATAAAGGTCGACTTACCCGCCATGTTGGCGCCTGTAAGGAACAAGACATTATTGGTCCTTTCCAGCCTGATATCATTACCTACGGCTTTGTCCACACAAGGATGGGAAAGGTTCACCGCCTCCAGAATATTATCTGTTCCCGGAAGCGCTCGTGCATACACAAAACCTTTCGCCCGGGCTACATCGCTTACGGCTATATACACGTCGGTTTCATAGATCAGCGACAGGACGGTTTGCATTTGTTGCCGTAGTTTTCGCTTCAGCAGGTAATCATAGCCGGCCAGTGTTCTCACGGGTATGGCCCGGTATATATCTGTGTTGTATAATTTCTCTATCCGTCTATCGTGAAGGATCAGCTCAATGGCTGCAATACGGCTTGCATAAGGCCCGCCTACATGGCGAAGCCCGCTTATAAAGACATGGCATTTATTCAGGGTAATGATGGTCGCCTGTAATCCCTGAATTAGTTTTTTATAGTGCTCATCCCTCGTTATAACAGCCAGCCCCTTCTTGATGAGGATGCCTGCCAGCGTAAGGGGAGCATTGCTGCCCGTCCCGGCATCCAGGTATTCCCGCATAAGTGTCACCTGCTGCGGATCGAAAGGGAACACCAGTTGTTGCTCTTGAAAGAACTGAAAGATGGCAGCGCGGTCATTGATCGCTTTCTCATCATCTAACGGGTGGTGAAACATGCTGTCCAGTTCCTGCTCCCCTCCCCTGGTTTTGGTACGATTGAATAAATGGTACACAGACCCCTGCCGGAACTTGCCCGGCAGGTTCAGCTCATCCAATGTTTGTTTATCCGTTTCAAAAGACATGGTCGTAAGATGGTAATTTATAATTATTTTTTCCCGTTGGCCAATATATCCAGGATCCCTTCATTGCGAATAATGATCATTCCATGCCGGTCGTCTGTTATACCCTTTTCCAGTGTATAGGTATATTCAGGCAGGTGATTATTCATCCGCGTAGGCAGATACAAATAATCGATATTTGATTTTTTTTGCAGGTCTTCGCCTGCCTCTACAATGTGTGAAGAGACAATGAACATGCTGCTGCGCTGGATGGCAAAACCCTCCATCACCGCTACAGTGGCCTCATGTGCATCTTTTACATTCGTACCGCGGAACAGTTCGTCGAACAAAATAAAAAAAGACTTGCCCGTGCTCAATTCTGTCGCCATTTTCTTTACTCTTAATACCTCCGCATAAAAATGACTGGCGCCGATGCCCAGGTTATCCGGCAGGTTGATGGTCGTATACAGACCGTCCATCACCGAAAACTCCATGGATTTGGCCGCCACCGGGAAACCCGCATGAGCAACATACAGTGCCGTGCTTAACGAACGCAGAAAAGTCGATTTGCCCGCCATATTGGCGCCGGTGAGGAAGATCACGTTTTTTTCATCGCTCATACTGATATTGTTACCCACAGGCTTGTTCAGCGCCGGGTGATATACCTGCTCTATGTGGAGATGGCACAATCCTTTTTCCAGCGCTTTGGGGAAAACAAAATTCCGGTCTCTGGCAGTTTGCGCTACGGACATGTATACATCCAGGTAATAAATGTACCGCAGCAATCCTTCTATCTTCTGCCTTTCGCTTATGCGGAACAGGGCATCGAAGGCTGTTACGGCGCCATAGGACAATTTTTCTCTGGAAGGGCCTTTTAACACGGGTTCAAAAACCGCGTCGGCCAGCAAATGCGCAATAGCCTCACGTTCGGCAGCATAAGCATGCATATCCGTCAGGACGGGTTGCTCTACAAAAGATTTTGTGATACGGATGACGTCTATAACAGCGCTAACCCCATTCTGTATCTCCTTTTCACCGAGGGTAGCCCGGCTATTTTTATTTTTCTCCTGCTCTGCACCATTGGCCAGGTATTTTTCTGCCATGTCAAATAGAGAAGCGTTATAGGGAAACGAGAGGCTCGACGTGGCAAAACCTTCGATGATAGCGCTGCGCCTGTTGATGGCATCCTTATCGGCCAGCGGGTTGCGGAACAGCTCTTCCAGCAGGACTTCGCCGCCACGTGTGTGCACCTGGTTATAGATGTCATAAATACCGTCACCATCCCGTTTGCCAAATATGCCCAGGTCCTTTATGGTCTGTTCGTCGGTGCGTAATATATTCATGGTTGACTCCTTGTATACGAAATGAATTATTGTCTTTTCCGTCTTATCAGCAAAATAACAGCAGATAATAGTATTATGCCGGGCAATATCCAAACATACAGGATCTTCTGTGTGTACGCCCCCCTCTCCCCCGTGTTCAGCAAAATGTCTTTTGGACCGGCGCGAAACATTACTACAGGGAATTCATTATAGGTAACCCAGCTATAAAGCGCTATGAGATAATCATAATTACCCTTGAAACGCATATTGCTGGCAAAATCGGCATCGCCGCAGATGATGATACGCTGCTCTTTACTATTGAGCCGCCGGGTTAATTGTACTGCCGTTGTAAAGCTGTTTTCCTGTACATCGCCTTCTGCCGGGTTCATGGCTGGCAACGTTGAGTCGATCACCAGGTTACCTGCCTTTAACCACGTCGAACCGGGTCTGCTCATCAACAGCGGCCTTACGGCAAACGCGCTGTCGGTCGAATAGGCCATACCCATGACGCCGGGCATCAACAACCTTGGAGTGTCCCCTCTTACCAGCGACGGACGCACCCCGGCAAGGGTTTCACTAAGTGAACTGTTGTCTGCTGTCAGGTAAGGCGTTACTTTGTCGGGTGTTTCATGGTAGCTTGGCTGCACCAGCTGCCCGTTCATTAATTGCACCCCCATTTGCTGGAGAACAGGGTTGAGCACAGCCTGTTTACCCGGCTCGCCAAGAATGAGCATATTGCCGCCATGCTGTACATATTGCCTGAGCCTATTTTGAGCAGCCATGCTCATATTCATTTTAGGGTCAGCCAGGATCAATGCTGTACAATTGTCGGGAATGTCCTGGGCAGTTAGATTAAGCGTATCCACATTAAAGCCGATATTTACCAGCGCATCCCGTTCAGTTTTTATAGACGAGTGCAAGCCATACTCCCGCTCCGCAGTTCTAAAGATATTTCGCTCCAGCTCGCCGGTCGCAAAATAAATGGCGGGTATTTTTTCGGGGTGCAACAGCCGTTTGAAGGCAGCAGCTACATTCGCCAGGCCGGGCCACGGTTGATCGTAACTGGGATAGGTGCGCAGGAACTGCGAACGTCCGCGATAGGTAAGTTGCATGATCAGCCGGTAATCTTCCGGCCGTAGATCTACCTTCTTGCGTATCTCTTCAGGTGACCTGAACTGTGAAAAATCAAAATTAAGCGCATCTGCCCTGCCCTTGGCTATTTGCCCCAGCGTCTCTCCGGAAGGGGAATGTAAGAAAATGCTGTCCTTCGTATCGTAATAATAAACATATCGGAATCGTATATCCGGCTTGAAACGCAGGTACGGTTCCCACATAGCTGCCATATACGATGCATTGCGCGTTTCCGGTAAAGCACGCGCCAGATCACCTCCCAGCAGATTGCCGTACAGCGTCACTTCCAAAGTACTGTCACCCATTGCATGGATGAGGTCCTGCATCCGTTTGGGGATAGTGTTCGACTTCGTGGCGGTTGCATCCAGGTACATAGTGAGCATCGGTCTTGAAGTGATGTAGCCGACCAGCAACGTCGCAGCGAGCACGGCCAGATATCTTCCTGCTTTTATATACCACGGCTTACCTTCCCTCCCCCCTTTGAGCCTGACAATGGTAAAACCCACAAACATGAATGCTACCACTATAAAGTAAATAACATCGCGGCTGACGATAAGCCCGTTTAACATTTTAATGGTGCGGTTTTGCAGGGACAGGAAGTACGTAAGATCACGCACTATATCATAACGCTGCCACCAGCCACCGATTAGGCCCAAAAAAAAGATGATGATGAAGGTGCTGATGGCGGCGATCACCTGGTAACTTGTAAGTGCCGACATAAAAAGCCCGATGGACGAATAGGTGCACGTGAGCAGGTAAAAACCGAGGACCGCGGACAGCAGCAGCCCATAGTCCACTTGCTTGACATTAAAAAAAGCAGTAATAATAAAGAACAGCAGAATGCCCACCAGTAATAGGTTATAGAGCATGATGCCGATGAATTTCCCCAGCACTATCTGCCGGATGCTTACCGGAGCGGAATAAAGGAGCTTGGAAGACCCGCTGTGCGCTTCCCGGCTGATCAACCCCATGGTTAGCACCGGTATAAAGAAACATAAATTCTTCAGGACATTGGCAAAGACACTGCTTCCAATGAATAGACTTGACGTCAAGGAGAAAGGGAACCCTTTGAAAGAGGGGCTGTTCTGCTGTAAAATACTCTGCCAGTTGGCGTAATAATAAAGAGGATTAGTATAAAAAAAGGCGCACTGCACCATAAAAACCAACAGCACAAACCAGGCGATGGGCGAATAGAATAGATAACGCCACTCATTCTTTGCTATGTTGAACAGGATCTTCATGAATAACTTTTTATTGTCTTTTTCTTCTCACCAGCAGCACCGTAGCAATTATCAACAGAATGCCTGGCAATACCCATATATAAATAACTTTGAGAAGAGCCGCCCTGCGGGAGCCAAGCAGGATGATATTATCGCTGGCGGCAAGCGGCCGGGTATACACGGGGAACTGGTTGTAGGCCAGCCAGCTGTAAACAGAACGCACCAGGTCTGTTTGAAGCCGGAGGTTGCTGGCAATATCAGCATCTCCATACACCACGATCCGCTGCTCCCTGTTTTGCTTTTGACGGGTCAGCTGAAGCGCCACGGGAAAAGAAGGTTTCTTGATATCCCCCTGTTCCGGGCTGAATACGGGCGGTGCAGAATCCGTAACCAGCTTGCCCACCTTTAACCAGGCTTTATCCGTTAGGGTCAGCAGCAAAGGCTTTGCAATAAAACCGCTGTCCGGAGAATACGAGATACCCGTTACCCCCTGCAGTAATGAGGCTGTCGTATCCGGCTTTAGGTTAGTCCCAAACCAGCGTTTCCAGAATATGAACCCCGGCTCTTCGGCAAGGTTGAGGTACGCCGGTGTCCAATACGGTATTATTTTGTCGGGCGTCTCGCCGCCGCTGGGTTGTGCCAATTGACCATCCGTCAGATGAACGCCCAGGTGCTGCAGCACCGGGTTGAGCACGTACTGTTTGCCCGGTTCACCCAGAATGAACAGGTTACGCCCCTGATCGATATAGCTGCGTAGCTTTCCCAATACCGTAGGGCTTAGTTCTCTTTTGGGGTCGGCCAGTACCAGGATCGTTATATCAGGCGGGATCTCCTGGGTTGCCAGGTTCAGCGTATCCACATCAAACCCCAGGTTGATCAATGCATTGGTCCTCGTCTCGTAAGGCATCAGCTTACCGATAGTGTGGCCGTAATATTCGCGTTCACCCCATTTATAAATGCTACGCTCCAGCTCACCGCTGACGAACGCAATTTTAGGCATGGGGGTTCCCAACAGCCGGTGCAGCGCGGCGATAAAATGAGGTTCAGTGGATCCGTTATTTATATCCAGCCCTGTCTCACTGGGTAAAAAACGCAAAAAAGTACTGCGTCCTTTGTACCTTAATTTCGCAAACAACCGGTGATTTTCCGGATCACGCAGATCGATCACGCTGCTGATTTGTTCAGGCGATTTGAACAGGGCAGAATCCACCTGCAACCCTCTGGCAACAAGACCCGCGATCTGTTTTACACTTTTACCGGGAAATTTCTTGAAAAGGGAGCTGTCTCCCGGCTTTATCGCATAAAAATATTCATACCTGAAGGCAATGTCCGGCTTGACACGGATGTAAGGCTCCCATAGATCCAGCCAGGCATTGCGGGCTTTGGGCAGTCCGGTTGCTGCATCTTCAGACAATAAATTGGTATAAAGCGTCACTTCGAGCGTGCTGTCGCCCGATGCTTTTAAAACTTCCCGGGTCCGGTCATGGAGGGTATTTGTTTTTATAGCCGTGGTGTCCCAATACCCCGAAAAACGTGTGCGGGAACCAATATACCCCACCAGTAATCCGGATACGACGATCGCAATGTATCGTCCCGCTTTGACATACCAGGGCCTGCTTTCTCTTGTTGCCCGCAGCTTCATTATCGTAAAGCCGACAAACATATAAATGATCACCAGGTAATAAATGAGATCTTTGCTGCGTATAAGGCCCTTGATCATTTTTTCAGTACGGTCCCTGATAGAGAGAAGCCAGGTAATATCTCTGACAAGGTCATATTGCTGCCACAATTCACCAATGGACATCAGCAGAAAAAGGATGGTAAAGCTGGCAATGGCAGCTACAATAGGGTATGCACTGAGGCTTGACGTAAAAAGTCCGATAGCCGTCAATGCGCACAGGAACAAATATAACCCCAGGCCGGCAGAAAGCGTTTGCGGAAAGTCCAGGTCCTTGATATCAAAGAATCCCGAGACAATAAAGATCCCGGCGATCAGCAATAGCATAAGATTGTAGATCATGAGGGCAAGATATTTGCCCAAAACTATCTGCCGGGTAGCCACCGGCGAAGAATACAGCAGCTTGTGCGTGCCGCTGTTGAACTCCCGGCTGATAATTCCCATGGTAAGCAACGGAACGAATAGATACAGCTGAGGCAGGATGTTCGAAAAATATGCCTGGTACACAGTGGCGGTCACCGATTGCGTCAGGACATGTACGATACCGGGGCTGGTTTCCAGCATCGAGTCGACATATTGGGCAGAAGGCAGCAGTATGGCCATATAGGTATAGCCGCACAGGATCAAAAGGATAATGGCGAGGAACCATGCTACAGGGGAATAAAAAAGATTACGGAGCTCGTTCTTAGCTATATGTATGATCGTTTTCATGACAAAGGGGCTTAAGCGGATGCCTGGGTGGATAAATGTTTAAATACATCATCCAGCAATCCCTTATCCAGGGTGATTTCTCTTAAATGCCAGCCTCCGGCAACGGCAGCTGCGATCAGCGCGTCGCTGACATCCTCATGGTTACTATCAAAATGCACTCTTAGTTGCTGGTCGGTCAAAAATTCCACATTGGTAACACCCGGTACTTTCAGCAGCTCTTCTGTTAAAGGCGGATTCTCCAGGCGCATCAAAAAGGCCTTTGTCTGTACATAATTATTAAAGGCATCCATCGTATCGGCAAACACGATGCGGCCAGCTTCTATCATAATAATTTCCCTGCAAAGAAGGTTGATCTCGGAGAGAATGTGAGACGAAAGGAGCACCGTATGCTCCCGGGCTATTTCTTTTATCAGCTTGCGGGCCTCGATAAGCTGGTTGGGGTCCAGCCCATTGGTAGGTTCATCCATGACCACCAGCTTTGGTTTATGAATGATGGCTTGCGCAATGCCTACCCTCTGGCGATAGCCACCTGAAAGGTTTTTGATGAGTCTGCTGCTGAAATGCGTAATGCCGCAGCGTTCCTTTACTTCTTCCACTGCGGGTTTTATCTTATCCTTATCCATCAATCTAAGCTGAGCACTGTAAGTAAGGTACTCATCGATGGTAAGGTCGGTGTACACCGGTGGCACCTGTGGCAAAAATCCAATTTGTTTTTTGGCTTCTTCGGGCGCTCTGCGCAGATCGACACCATCGATGTATACATCGCCTTCTGTTTGATTGAGCACCCCGCAAATAATGTTCATGGTAGTCGATTTGCCTGCGCCATTGGAGCCCAGCAAACCAATGATGCCTCTTTCCTCGATCCCGATATTGATATCGCGGATAGCCCAGGAACTGGCGTACCGGTGAGAAAGATGCGTTGTTTGTAGAATAAAAGACATGTTGTATTAAAGATTTTACTTATCCTTATGTTTGAGAGCTGGCTTGGCACACTTGTACAGGAGCGCGTACACCTCTTCTATCTGGTTCTTTCTATTCACCCGCTCTTCTCTACTATATAAATCCCTGCATTTCGGATTTGTACTACTCGAAATGAAAAATAAATTATAAAAAACAAGAAGGACCGCAAGCAAACCGAAGGTCGGAGCCTGGTCTTTCATGAACTGAATAGCCTTGAGTAAGTGATTTTTAACCGTATTAGGTGAGATGCTTAGCTGACAGGCGATTTCATCCCGGCTTAATCCCTGCTCCCGGCTAAGCCGGTACACAGCCTGCTGCCTTTCCGGAAGGCGCATACACACGGCGTGATACGTGTGCTGGCTTTCTTTTTGCAACAGATGATCTTCCACATCCGTATGCCAGTGCTGCAGGTTTTTGTGCAGCTTGAGATAAATACTGTTCCTTTTCGTTTTTTTTAAATGCTTATACGCCAGATGGGTGGTCACTGTATACAACCACCCGCCTGTATTATAGGGCATTATCTTATTTCGATTTTGCCAAAGCCTCAAAAAAGCTTCCTGCACAATATCTTCCGCCGCCTGCTGATGCCTGGTTATGTGCATGGCAGTACGCATCAGGACATCGGAATGCGATTGCACGATACTATTGAACGCCGTCTCATCGGCCCCGGATACTTCATGCGCTGACATCGTTATACCGGCAGTTTAAACTTCAGATCGGCTAGCATGCTTCTCATAGCCGCGAATTTCTTTAGCACTGCGGGATAGCTGGCATACATGCTATTAAAGTCATTGGTGCTGCTGGAAAACACCGCTTGCAGGTATGATTCAAGATCGGCTGTCCTATCGGGAGAATATATCTTATTCTGGGACTTGACGGTAACGATGAAACCGAAATCCTCAAAGGTTTGGGAACCATCGGATATTTCCACAAGCTGTTTATGATAGGGATCAAGGTAGGGAGACATTTGTTCGGAAATATTATAAAAATCGGTTTTCAGCTGATCGCTTTTAAGCATTTGCAGTTTTTGAGAAGCCACCCTTGTTAAAACAGCCAGCACATATTCGCTTTTTGCATCTGCGCTCATCGTGTCGGGATCCAAGGACCGTATGGCTACTGTATTAAACCCTACTTGGGCGTTCCGTATGATCGGGATATCCCGCGAGGGTGTATACAAAGAATCTGTCAGGAATACACTGGGTAGAGGAGGCAGCACCGTAAGCAGCTGGTTTTCCAGCAGGTCCAGCATGCTTTTTAATCGCCGCTCCCTTGGCACCAACGTGTACCTGATACTATTGGATTCTCCCGTCGAAGGACTATAGTTCAGCATGAGTCTTATATAGAAGTATTGGGGAATGCCGGCGCTATCTCCCACCTGCCGGTGCCCTATGGTGTCGCTATAAAACACCGGTATGCCCGTTGCTTTATATAGCTCAAACACCGCATGGTCCATCGGGTCGTTGGGGTTATCGGACACCACCAGGTAATTTTCGTCCTTATTGCTGGGTGCCGGCGCCGCTTCTTTCTTATTGCAGCTGCATGTCATGACCATCGATAACAAAAGACCGATGCACTGGATGCTGTTTTTATTGTTGCTCATTTTGAGTTCATTGTATTATTGGCCGCGCGGGTCTCGGCTCGTTGGTTAATGTTTCCTTGTTAAATTGGATCTCAAATGGATGCAGGGGCACAACATAGGCCGCGGCATCCTGTGAGTAAGGTTTTAGTTCATAGTATCCCTGCAGGTAGCTAGCCATCGCACTGTTGTAGGCATAAGAGTTATGCCGGATAGACTTGCTGAATGGATATTTGCTGTTGACCCCGTAGCGCCGCAGATCGAACCAACGGTGCCCTTCGAAGCAAAGCTCCCGCCGGCGTTCGTCCCGGATAAAGTTAACCAGTTCGCCCCCCGCCCCCGGAGGAAGGGCAGGGGTGGCGGCAAAACGTTTCCGCCTGAGCTCCTGCAATAAATTGATAGCCTCATCATTGCGTCCCAGCACCGCAAGCGCTTCAGCTTTGTTCAAATAAATCTCCGGCAGCCGGATCATAAAGATCTCAGATACATTCCCTGACAGATCGAAGCCCCGCACTTTTGCATACAATTGCCCCGGCCTTTCTCCCTGATCGAAAAAGACGGATGGCCGCAGATCATCGGTCTCAAAACTTTGCACCAGGTCGTCAGAAGCACGATATGAATCCACGGCTGAGCTCAGGTCATGTGTAAACAAGCACGGACCGAACACAGGGTAAAGGAAGTTGATGGCGTCCTCTCCCATGTTAAAAATGGTTTCGGGAGAGGAAAGTTGCAGGAAATTATTGGCGAAATCGAAATTGTTCAGATTGGTGATCTGATAGTTTTTAGCTAGTACTTTATCAGCGTAGGCAGCTGCTTTTTCATACACTTCCGTATAAAGATATATTCTGCTAAGCAACGCTTGCACAGCAGCCTGATTGGCACGGATCACGGATCGCTTATTGTATCCCTCCAGCTCCTTTTCAGCCGTTAACAGGTCATTGATCATCTGATCATACACCTGTTGCACCGTAGCGCGGCTAAAAAAGCCGGCTTCTATGGCAGGGTCGGTTTTCAGCGGCACGCCATAATCCGTACTGGCGCTGGTCTTATTATAAGGTTTGCCGTATGTATTCACCAGCAGGAAATAATACAACGCCCTTAAAAAATGGGCTTCGCCGTCTACTCTCGTCAGCGTGCTGTCAGGTTCCCCGCTTTTCCGCATCAGCGGCACATTGAATATGACGGTGTTTACGGTTGAAAGATTTTTATAGATCTGGTTGAAGATCGTGACGTGACTATCTTCCTGGGTTCCATCGCTGTAAACATAAGGAATGGGTTGCCAGTTATAATATCCGCTGAGATAGGACGTCGGAATGGTATTTTCCGGCTGCAGGACGGGAATGGGGTTTTCCTCCACATCGTCATCCATGATAAATAACATGTGCGTTCGGCCGTTACCATAAAAGGACGGGGTATACCCACCGCCTACCAAAAGCTCGTCCAGGTCCTGGGCGGTTTTTAAAAACTCATTGTTCTGGGACTGGCTTTGCAGGAATTTCTTACAGGAGAAAGCCGGCAACGTCAGCAGGACGATCAGAAGGAGTTTAGTTATTATTCGTTTCATTGCTAAAGACTCACATTTAGATTAATTGTATACACGGGCCGTATAGAAAGGTTAATATCAGGCGCGCTGCCGGATTGCGAGGGGTCTTGTCCTCTCAATGCATTATGAGCGACGGTAAACAAATTGGAGCCCGCCAGGCCAAGTGTGGCCGCTTTGAAACCAAGCTTATGGCAAAGTTCCGGGCTGCAATTGTAATTAAGGCTTGCCGACTGTAATTTGACATAATCGCCGCTAACTACCCTGATATCCGCATCATCATACATCTGGTAATAATCGTTGCCGAAGGGAACATACAGACCTTTATCGGCCCACCAGGTTTTGTCGTCTGTCCCGTTTCCATTCACAGCAGGGATATTCGTTCTTGCCTCATCACCCGGATAACGCCACCGGTTGACAAATTCTTTACGCAGGTTCTGCTGTGATTTCGGCCGGTTAGTCCCATACTTGCCCGAAGCGATCCGGAGCAGGCGTACTTTATTCCCGAGGCTATAAGTGAACATGAAATTGAGCGACCATTGCCGATAGCCAAAATAATTCGAAATACCACCCTGCAGCACGGGTTCGCGCCGGCCGACCGGGATCAACACCTGTCTAAAGACATCAACTGCGCTCATTTTTGAATATTGCTCGAATAGGGTTTCCGCATTTTCCGGTTCTGCTCCATAAAATATCGGCCGCCCGGTATTGTGGTCAAGGCCCTTGAACCGGTAAGCATAAAAAGTGCTGACAGCGCTGCCGTTGATGTTGACGGAGCCATTTAAAAAGTCCTGGTAAGTAACATTGCCGGAGCTCAGGTAATTTTGGATCCCGCCGACTACCCTTACATCACCTTTATTCATTGCATTGTCCAAAAGCTTATTAAAAACCTGGCCTAATTGCGGATCGATGCGCCATACAAATCCTCTTTTGCTTTTCCCGCCTGCATTGTTGATGGGGGTAAAATCGAAAGACAGCTCTACTCCCCTGTTTTCCAATGTACCGCCGTTGACAACATATTCCTCGATGCCATTGACAGAAGCAACTTTTGTCGTTATGAACGCATTGCTGGTTTTTTTCCAGAAGAAACCTATGGAGCCGTTCATTTTGCCATTCAACAACGAAAAATCAACTGCCGCATTATAGGAGTTCGTTCTTTCCCATCTGAGGTTGGGATTTGGATAGTACGCAATGGTAGAACCAAACGTGCTGTAATAAGTGTTCATATTTCCTTTGTCGATGATGGTGTAGGGCGTTTGATAAGGCAGCATATTGCCCTGGGTACCATAAGACAAACGCAGCGCGGCATCATTTATCCATTGTATATTCTTCAAAACATCCTTATGCATATTCCATCTCGCGGACAAGCTCCAGGTAGGTAAGAACTTTTCGTTGCTGCGATCGCCAAAGGCATTTGAAAAATCACTCCGGGCGTTGGCGCTTACAATATAACGGTCGTCATAAATATAGGTAGCCGTTGCGTATCCGGAAACCAGGTGGGTAAGCCCTTCGGAGATGAGCATTCTGCCGCCATTCGGTGCAGGTAGTTGCAGCCATTGCCTGTAGGCTAAATAACGAGTGGGATCGATATCGGCAAACCGAAGGCCTCTTTCGGGGTAATAGCCCCTGCGGCCTTCCTGGAAACCGCTGTTCTGCGTGGACGACAATTCGCCGCCCAGGTTGGCCTGAAGGAGATGTTTTTTACCTGCATCCACAAAATGGCTGTAATTGGCCTGCCCGCGCACGTTATAACTTTTCTGACGGTTGTTCTGCAGACGCAGCTCCCCGCCAAACGGGATCGCATCGTAATCGCGGCCACGGTCTTCGTCTCCCGGATAAGCGCCTCTTTTCGAATACACCCAATTTGTTTTTTCGTCAAACCAGGTCCGCTGCTCCGCATTGCCAGCTGTATAGGACAGAATAGCCTCCAATTGCAGATCGGGTATTAACTGGTAATTCAAATTGGCTGATGCCGTATAGCTGCTGCCATTCAGCGTTGCGCTGGAATGATTCATTTCATTCAGCACGTTAAAAGTCGGTTTTTGGGCAAAATCCTGTTGAGCTCTTGGGTAAAAATAAAGGCTCCCGTCTTCATTATACAGGGGTATGGCGCGGCTTGTGCCATACGCATAGTTGAGGATGCCTATTTCACCTGGAACATAACGCCGGTCGTTGCTGTTGACATTGATGCCGAACTGAGCTTTAAACTTTTTAGCGTTGACATCGAATTTCACCTGTCCTGTATAGCGTTTATTGTATTCTCCTATAATGACGCCTTGTTCGTTTGTATAACCGATAGAAGCGTAATAGCGGCTGTTTGGACTGCCGCCTGATATCCCCAGGCTATGGTTGGTGGCAAAGACATCGTGCGTAACGGCTTTAAACCAGTCGGTGTTCAACGACTCGGCTTTGCTAACCCGCTGCTTATAGGTATCAAAATCAATATTGTTGTTATAATAATCGATGGTGGCTTTTTCATAGGCCTCAAAAGGCCCCCAAAGCTTTTGATGTTTCTCTATCAGCTCACGCGACACATCCACCCGCTCCAGGGAGTTCATCATGTACACTTCTTTGTCTGTGTAGCGCGGACGCCGGGTATAGGTACCGCTGACGGAATAAGTCACCGTGGGGGGACCTGGTTTGCCTCTCTTTGTGGTAACCACAATAACACCATTAGCAGCCCTTACCCCATAAAGCGCGGTTGCAGCAGCATCCTTTAAAACATCGATCTGCTCGATGTCATTAGGATTTAAGCCGGATATGGCATTGCCCACCAGGTTTACAAAGTCAAGGTCATTGATATTTTTTGCATCTACAGGGATGGGATCGACCTGAACAATACCATCCACCACCCACAGCGGTTCCCGCGTACCCAATATAGTAGAAGTACCGCGTATGCGCAGTTTGGGCGCCGCGCCCGGTTGACCGGAATTTTGCATGAATATCATTCCAGGCACACGGCCTTCCAGCATTTTGTCCACCGTGGTAAGCCCGGGCTGCATGATGGAATCCATACGCAGCGTAGTAACAGCGCCGGTTAAATATTTTTGTTCAATTTTTTGATAGCCTGTCGAGATGGTCACTTCGGCCATCGACGTTACTGCGGCTTCCATTGTTACATTGATAACAGAACGCTTTTTTACATGGACAGCTTGCTTTTTATAATTTACATAAGAAAAAATAAGCTGGTCTTGCGGGCCGGCCATAACAATGTATTCACCATCCTTGGTTGTGATGGCAGTTATTTTCTTATCTTTTACTTGTATGGTCGCCCCGTCGAGTGGCTGACCCTCCGCGTTGGTGATCTTTCCATGCACCAGATCAGGGAGCGAGTCACTGGATGCCGCTGGTGAGAGATTTGGCTCGGATACTTCTTTTTTTTTCACAACAATGATCCCTTCCACAATGCTAAAGGTCAGATCAGCGTCCTTTAAACATAGATCCAATGCCTGTTTCAACGGCATATCCTTCACATTTAAGGTGACTTTCTTTGCACTGGAAAGAATTTTCTCTGAAACCACGATATTCAGTCCGGTCTGAGACTGTATAGCCCGGAATATTTCCCGGAGTGGCTGATTTTTGGCTGATATAGTAACCCTGGGCTCCTTATCCTGCGCATCGGACCGCATTGCGCACAATAATAGCAGCAGCGAAAAGAGGGTAACCAATACTGGGCATCTCTTCATATAAGCAGTGTGTTTTGGTAGAGAATCTTTTATTTATCAGTCGGGCATCCTCCCGGGCCCGGCTGGTTATTTGCTGGATTTTACAGTTAGTTTTTTCCCATTGATATTGAATTCAACGCCATTGACCTGAAGTGCTTTTAACACAGCCGACAAGCTGCTGTTCCGGCGGACGATCACGAAGAACCTTTCCTTGCTGATCACTCCTTCATACGCCACCTCCACATCATACCACCTGGCAAGTTCGCGCATAATGGTGGGCAGGTCGGCACTTTCAAAATGAAAGGTTCTCTCCCTCCATGCCATGATCTCACTTACATTTATATTCCGGTTAACCGATATCCGTCCTGTTGCATCTGATATGGATTGTTCATTAGGAGACAAAGTTACCGTAGCGTTATTCCCGGACACTTTCACGCCCCCTTCCAAAACCGTAGTGGCAAGGAAAGGCTCGTCATTATATGCGTTGACGTTAAAATGAGTTCCGACAACTGTTATCAGCACATCATTGGCAGCTACACGAAAAGGTTGTGATTTATTCTTTGCTACCTCAAAATAGACCTCTCCGCTAACGGTAACCTTTCGTTCCTCACCGGTGAAGATGATAGGATAGGTAATAGAAGAAGCTGCATTCAGCCACACATTTGTTCCATCAGGCAATTGCAGTTCATATTGTCTGCCGCGTGGGACGGTAAGGGTGTGGTATTCCATTTTACCAGCTGCACCATTATACGTCAAGGCACCTTTTTTGTTATCGACTGTTAATGCGCCATCCTTGACAATGCTCCCATGCATACTGTCTAAATAGATCTGCTGTCCGCCAGGAAGCTTTAAAACTACCTTGCCCATGGCGGGCATCACTTCAGCGGCAGGTGGATGCACTGCGGTGCGTTGCGTTGCAGGATCGTTCTTGTTTGTGATCCAGAGGAAAACACCCATACCCAACATTATAATAACAGATGCAGCGGCCCAACCCCACCAACGCATGAAATGAATACGATGAACCGGAGCTTGCAAATTAATCTCCCCTTCCAAACGATTATCGGAAAGGATACGATCAATCATTGATGACGTTTCGTCTTCTGAAAAAACTGGCTGGTTGGTTTGCGCATCCCATATTTCCAGCAATCCGGGCTCTACATCCGATAGTAAGGTTTGCTCGTTAAGCAGTCTTACCAATTCCCCCTTTTCTTCCCGGGTAATTGTATTTTCCATCCACCTCTGAATCAATCTTTTAATATGATCTTTCTTTTCCTCCATTTCTACGGGAATTAGCCATTTAATTAATAAGACACCGGTTTTAAAAAAGAGGGGCTACCGGACCGGAAGATTTTTTTAGAATAACTTTCGCAGCAAGAGACCGGCTAATGAAATAATCACTTTGTGTTGAACATATTTTGTAATCGATGCCTGGGCATGCTGGAGATACTTTTTAACGGTTTCCCTTGACAGCCCCGTTTCCATGGCGGCTTCCTGATACTTCTTCCCCTGAACCCGGCATAAAACCCACACTTTTTTTTGTTGCTCAGGAAGTCGTTGCACTGCTTCTTCAACAAGACCTATATATGGGGAATAGTCCTGGGCAGGGGTAGCCTCGCTAACACCGGACGGTTGATCCTGGAGCCATTTTAGATGTCGCTTTTCCTCCCGCATCATATTCCTGATGGCATTCAGGGCATGGTTTCGGCTGGCTATATACAAATAGCGTCGAAAGTTATTGACCTGGCTAAGAGATTCCCGGGATAGCCACATTTGGGTAAATATATCCTGTACAATCTCCTGGGTCCTTTCTTTTGACTTTGTAAATTTTAAAATATAAGGCGCTAATAAAGGAGTATACTTGTGTACCAATTGTCTAAAGGCAGCCTCATCGCCTTTTGCTATATGCTGAAGGATCTCTTTTTCCTCGTATGGTTGATGAGCAGACAATAGATTAAGAACAAAAATAGAGTTTTCGTTTGGTTGGATGAAGAATCACTATTAAATTTCAGCGAAGGCCACATAGGGTTCCGTATTAAGCCAAAGCTCAGGTAATAAGCCCGAATGCGAGACACAAACTGTTGATTAACAGTTAATTTTGCTTATCTATTCGCGCTTTTGATTTGCGCGCTGAATCGGACACCTGGCAGGGCAAATTTACTCGCCAGAGCGGGCAAGCGTTCGTCGATGGAATCTCAATTAAACGGGAAAATCAAGATAAAAGGCCTACCTTAACAACTAATTGGCCTTACACCTTTGCCAATTGGAACCTGCCTTCCACCTGTCGCTCTGACAGTCGCATTCATTTTGCACTTAAACTAAACCGATGAAAAACATCTCGATAATGATCATCGATGATCACACCCTGATCCGCGAAACCTGGCGGTCTTTACTTAGTACTGAGGAAAACCTTGAAATAGTAGCAGAATGCGGAGACGGGCAGCTTGCCATTGAATTGGCAAGAAATACCCGACCCAACATCGTTTTACTGGATATCAATATGGCGCCCATGAACGGGATGGAAGTGTTGAAAATGATCCGTAAGCTATCCCCCGCTTCTAAGATCATAATCGTATCCATGCACGCTGAACCTGCCTACGTAAAAAAACTACTTCGGTTGGGGGCGAAAGGATATGTGACCAAGACCTCCCCCCGCCTGGAAATGCTGGAAGCGATCAGAGAAGTGAATAAAGGGAACATATATGTTTGCCAGGAAGCAAAAAAAAACCTTTCAGATCAAACGGTGGAAGACAAAGAATCTGGCTTAAATTCTCTTTCCGAAAGGCAAATGCAGGTCCTGAGCTTATTACGTACCGGCGGATCGTCTAAAGAGATCGCGGCTGAATTGGGGATATCGATAAGAACCATCGAAGTCCACCGGCATGATATACTCAAAAAGATGAAACTAAAAACTACAATTGCGCTGATCCAATACGTCAATTCGCTCGCGGTTGAACTCTAACTCTAAACCTATTATCATGCGTGCACCTCGGGGGACAACATTTATCCCGGATCACCTGCTGCAGAAAGCGTTTGAAAATTCATTGCAGGCAAATATCATTTCTCTTGTGGCAGACGGCAGGATCATCAGGGCGAACAGAGCTGCTTGCAGATTGCTGGGCTACTCCAAAAAGGAATTATTAACCAGGAAAAGAAAGGATATTTTCCAGATCTCGGAGGAAAGCTATAAACTTATGCTTCGCCAAAGAACACTGGAAGGAAGCGCCAAAGCCGACTTGTCGATAATAAGAAAGGGCGGCAGGTTGTGGCCCTGTGAGATCACTTCAGTAGTATTTAAAGATGCTAAAGGTATCAGTAATGCCATCACCAGCATCGTAGATCGGAGAGAAAGGCTGTTAATACAAAAAAAGATCGATGTTGAAAATGAAAGATTAGTAGCAAGCAATATCGTTATCGCCCTGGCAAAATCCGATACCATTCTCTCGGAAAATAATGACTGGATAAGATCGATAGGCAAAACAACCTATGACATAACCTGGGATTGGGATATTGTGGCTAAGCAGATCTCCTTCGGAAAGAATTATGAGAAAGTTTTCGGTTATAAATTGCCTGCAGCGAAAGTGAGTTTCGAAGAATGGATGGGCTTCTTTGCTCCGGAGGAAAGGATTGTTATGCAAAAAAAGGTGAGTAAGATCTTCGAATCCCAGAAGAGGAGCTGGGCAGACAGCTTTCAATTCGTGTGCCCGGATGGCAGCCTGGCCAATGTCATTATCCGAAGCAATATAATAAGGGACGGTGATGGAAATGCCATGCGGATGATCGGGGTGATCCATGATATTAGTAAGATGCAAAAGCTGGAAGAAATTCTCGATTGGGAGATCAGGATAAAGAAGAACCAGATTACAGAAGCCATAGTAGAAGCCAGGGAAACAGAAAGATCGGACATCGGAAAGGAGCTCCATGATAATGTAAACCAGTTATTGGCGGCATCTATGCTATATCTCGATATGGCAAGGAAGGATATAAAAGACGGGGAGATCTATTTAATACATTCTTCCGAATATATGTTCAATGCTATAGAGGAGATCAGGAAATTGGCCAAGGGATTGATGCCTGGCAAGGATTTTGGGCTTTGTACGGCAATTGAACATATCGCCCGGGACACAATGGAGACTCATCCGGTAAGGATAAGTTGTATATTGAAACCCTCTTTGGAAAGTGCAATGAGCGATAATTTCAAATTGAATATTTTCAGGATAATTCAGGAACAACTGAATAATATACTGAAACATGCCCGTGCTTCTGAAATACAGATTACCATGTCCGAAATGAAGACAGGATTCGCTCTTTCCATCGTAGACAATGGGATAGGGTTTGACATCGCAAAAAGAAAGAAAAGCACAGGCATAGGTATAAACAACATCATCAGCCGGACGGAGCTGCTTAGAGGAAAAGCCAGTTTCATTACAACACCGGGGAATGGCTGTAAATTGGTGCTTACTTTTCCGATCACACCGATATAAAAGAATAAAGACCACTACAGGGTCCGATCAGTATACAACGCATTTTTAAACCTCTTTGCCAGCAGGCCGGTAGCCAGGGTCATATCGATATCTGCCACGACAATACCTGCTTTTCCATATTCTGCATGCGCAATGCAGGCTCCATCCGGACCTATGATCGAGCTGGCCGAATCGGGATAACGTGAAGCATAATTCGAGCTGGCAAAATAGATGGTATTTTCCAAAGCCCTCATCATCATCGCTTTTTCATAATAGGGATTTTTCTTACTACCCCACTCTGTCAGCGGTAAGCCTTCGGTGTTGCTGCCGACAAAATGCGGATGAAAAACGATCTTAGCATCCTGTTGGGCTGCCCATCTCACGGATTCCGGATAACGGAACCCCTCGTGACAAATAGTGATACCGAAATTCACACCTTTCACCTCGAAAATATGACGGGTGGTGCCCGGAACCCAAAAATGGTCTTCCGTAGGATCCAGCTGATTTTTGGTTTGATAGCCGAGGATCTCTCCTGTCCCGGATACAACATGCGCTACATTCAGCAGTCCGTCCGCATGATGCCAGTCCATGGGTATAATGATCGCTATGGAATTTTCCGCCGCGATCCGGCATACCTTATTCAACGCCGATCGCAAACTTTCCGCCGTACGGTCTTCAGGAGGGTACCCCATTCCCGGGTAGCCTGGCAGGTAGGACTCGGGAAAGCAAATAATGTCCGCCTGTTCCTGACAAGCTTCCTTTACCAGTTTTTCCAGCCAGTAAAGACCGTCACTTATGGACCCCGGAAATGGAGGAGAAGCTAAAGTTATTTTCATATTTAAAGGTAAGAATTTTCATTACCTTAGGCGCCGCAAATCAACATGAATGAAAAAGTCATTGATCTTCGCTGCATTTTTCCTGTCGGGATGCCTCGTAATCGCTCAAAAACCGAATACGCTTACAAAGAAAGAAATAAAAGAAGGTTGGAAATTATTGTTTGATGGCAAAACTACCAGGGGTTGGCATACCTATCTGAGAGATACGGTAGGAGCAAAATGGCAGGTGAAGGATGAAACGCTGGTATTCGATCCTTCCCAGCCCAACAGCGGGGGTGGTGACATTGTTACGAATGAAGCGTTCGAGAACTTTGAACTGCAGCTGCAATGGAAGGTGGCGAAAGGCAGCAATAGCGGGATCATTTTCGACATCCAGGAAGATCCTAAATACAATGCAACCTACCTGACTGGCCCTGAGATGCAGGTGTTGGACAATAAAGACGCTTCTGACAATAAAAAACAAAATCACCTGGCAGGCTGCCTTTACGATATGGCAGGAGACTCGACAGTGTCAAAACCCAATCCAATCGGGGAATGGAACCAGGTGAGGATCCTGCAGGATAAAGGCCATCTTACCTTCTGGCTTAACGGAATAAAAACATATGAAGGTCAGATAGGCAGCGAAGAGTGGAACAAAATGGTAGCAGGCAGTAAATTCAGGAACGCGATGTTCAGCGATTTTGCAAAGGTCGCCAAGGGAAAGATCGCCTTACAGCAGCATCCGGGCTCCAGCGAGTGGAGGAATATCAGGATCCGTATGTTGTAGACAGACCAGCCAGGACATCAATTCCATGGCCTCCATTATGATCATGCAATAAAAAATCCCAACGCATTCAGTCTGCAGGGAATACTACGAACTTTATTCCCGATATGATAGTTCGATAGCCTGCCTATTGCCAAAATTTACGGTCGAAAGGTTGTGAACACTTATTTAGTTCTAAGGGTTGCCATAAAAAGTCATAATGAGAACGCATCAAGGATCGACATCGGATGCTGAATTTTGGATGATCGTGCATTCCTGGCTGCATGCATGCGACATTAAGCTCAATAAAAACTACATTAGGGAAGAGCTCTCTACCCACCCGGATTATCCCTCCCTCCTGTCCGTCGTAGATTTTCTGGAAACGGGCGGCCTGCGCTATAAAGCCATCCATGCTGATGCCAGCTATATACATTCCTTCAACTATCCCCTGCTGGCCCATATGAGAAAGCCGGGCGATGAGCGCATGCATATGATAGCCAATGTGGAAGCCTGGGACGAGCAAAAAGAGATCACCAGGCATTGGTCCGGGATCGTTGTTTACACAGAAAAGAATGCCCGGTGGAAAAATCAGCAAAACGCCGATCATCACCGCAACGAGATGAAGAACAGATTTGTAACGCTGGGGTTTCTGGCCACGAGCCTCGGTCTGTTCATCCTGTCTTTAGTACAATATTATGACCCGCTGAGAGTTATCTACGGCTTGCTTTCCCTGGCAGGACTTACATGCAGTCTTTTTGCGCTTGGTACCGAGTTGGGTTTTCAACATGCATTCGTGAAGCAGGTGTGCGGGGCCGTCGGCAGCGGTGGCTGTGAGCAGGTGTTGAAAAGCCGGTTTGCAAAAGGCATTGCCGGTATCACGCCCGCCGATGCCGCCGTCCTTTATTTCAGCGCCCAATATATCCTTTATATCGTCAGCAGCTACCAGGTATTCTTGATATCAGGCCTTCTTTACTTTTCTTTTTCCGGGATGGCCGTCGCCGTCCTGAGCATTTACCTGCAGGCCCGGTTAAAACAGTGGTGTGTGCTCTGCCTGGGCATCGTAGCTGTTCTTTTTTTACAAGGCGGACTGGCGTTCGGACTTGCTAATGCAGCGCCGGCCCGGCTACTGCCTGTACTTATATTTGCAGTCCTGGTCGTTGTCCTTTCGCTGATCTTATTGCCCGTAAAGCAGCTTATAAAGGTCAACACCAGCAACAAATGGAAATTGGCAGAGCTGAAGAAGTGGAAATTGGATCCGGACCTCTTTGTCACCCAATGGAAGCAGGAGCAGCAAACAGATCATACCGTCTGGGAAAACGACCTGGTCATCGGCGACCCGTCAGCACCCCTCCTTATCACTGTGGCCTGTAATCCTTATTGCAATCCATGCTCCAAAGCGCATAAACAATTGGATCAGCTGCTGCAGCGTGCGGGCGACAAGATAAGAGTCGTGTTGCGATTGACCTATAATAAGGATGATAACAATGACAGGCGCACCGTTGCCGCCAGGGCTATCTTACAAAAAGCAAGCTCCCTTCACAACACCCGGGAATTGCAGCAGATGCTTACGGATTGGTTTGAATGGATGGACCATGATAAGTGGGCCGCGAAATGGCGGCCGGACAACAATATTGCCGTAGATCTCCGTATGCGGCGGCACGATCAATGGATGGAAGAAAGCAGGATCAGCCATACGCCGACCTTTTTTATCAATGGAAAAAAGCTGCCGGGGAAATATTCACTGGGTGATGTCGAACCGTTGCTATCCTCCCTGGCAGAAACATTAAACCCTGTCAGCTAATGAAGATCATTCAAACATTCTGGGCCGGCACCATAGAAAAAAACACCCCCCTGGATAGCAAAGGCGGGTGGCTTTCACCGGAGTATAACTGGATGAGCTGGGCGCTCAGCTGTCTGCAACTGAAAAAAATATTCGGGGAAGTGGAACTGTTCACTGATGCATTAGGCAAGGAGATCCTGATAGATATGCTCCGCCTGCCCTATAGTAAGGTGTCTGTCGTGCTGGACGGGGTATTGAACGGTTTGCCTCCTGAGGTATGGTCACTGTCGAAACTACATACCTATAGTTTACAGGAAGAGCCCTTTCTCCATTTCGACGGTGATCTTTTCCTCTGGCAACCGATCCCGGACGCGGTATTGGGATCGGAAGTGATCGTTCAGAACAAAGAGCTGGATCTTGCTTTATATAGGTTTACCCTGGACCAGATCAATAGCCAATTCACAAGCATACCCTATTTTTGTGCCGCGGCCTTTTATCATGAGAAGCCCATTGTCAGCATCAACGCGGGCATCATCGGGGGACACAACCTGGCCCTTTTTAAGCAGCTCCGGGAGGCTGCATTTGAATTTATCTGCTCCAATAAGGATCACCTATACAAAATAAAGACAGACAACCTGAACTTTATAATCGAGCAATATTTCCTTGCCTGCCTGGCAGATGCGTCTCAGATCCCGGTGACCTATGTAAGTGAGAACATTGTCGACAGCCTCTTATACGGGGTCTATGTGAATTTCTGCAAAGTTCCTGAAATAGGATTTATCCATCCCGTGAGCGGGCATAAGAAAAGTATTCATGTCTGCGACAACCTTAGTAAATTCTTACGGCTGGAATATCCGGTCGTGTATGAATCGATCCTGGATATCACCCGGAGATCCGGTGTCGTCTTGCGGAACAAGGTTTATATCACGAATGACAAGCTCTGTCCGGATCAGACTGTAGACTTTTTTACAAGGACGCATGCCGTAATCCGGCATCTTGCCGGCAGCCCGTCACAGACGGAATGGGAACTGGCGCTCTTATCCGAGATCTGCGAAGTGGAGAAAACTAAAAAAACGGCTTATCTCAATATCTTCTGCAACGGACATGAACTACCTGGTCTGTGCGGGGAGGATGCAAAGGACTTCGAGCGGATAAGGCATGCATTAAAACTACCGGCAGCGGAATTATCCAGGGTAACGATCGTTCAAAACAGGGGTATTGCCAAAATTCCCGTCACGAAAGACTGGGTATGCCCTGATATGGATAAGGTAGATGATATGGTAAAGGATAATTTTTCAAAAGCTGATTGTCTGGCAGATCATATGGTCTTTGTCCCCAAGATCACAAGAATGACGCTGGATGAATATATTTTCGATGAGCTGGACGGGCTGTTGTTCAATTATTGCGCCTCAGAAAGAGCCATCGGGGATATCCTGTCGCATGCTGCCGCCTTTTTTGAAAAGGAAGACATAGAAGCGCATTACGATGCTTTTGCCCGGCTGATCATCGACAGCATCAGCCGGCTATGCTACCTCGATGTGCTATGTGTGAAAAATAAAGACAACATATTATAAACTCGGTTCTTTTTTTTAAACATTCAAAACTTTCATCATGGAAAAAAAATTCAAACTGGGCGATCAGCTTTCCCGCCTGGAGATGAAGAACGTGTTGGGCGGCTATAGCGACGGGGGGCAGCCCGCCTGCTATCGTACAGGTGTATGGGGTACAGGCTATTATGCCACCTGCGCTAATTCCGGCATGAGCTGTTCCGGTCCTTATGGCGGCAGCATTACTTCCGGCTATTGCTCGGCGGTATGGCCATCCAGTGGTGGAAATGTCGTTTGCTGTTGATCCTAAAAAGAAATATCTGCCGTAACCGGCAGATATTTCTTAAATAATTTTACTTTGTTTCCCTTCTATAAACAATTGAACGTAATGGATTGCGGTCCCACCTGCCTGCGCATGGTGGCGAAATATTACGGCAGACATTACAATACCGGGGGCATAAGAGACGCTGCCGGCTATAGCAAGGAAGGTGTGTCGTTATTAGGCATCAGCGAAGCTGCCCAAAAAATAGGTTTTAACGCGAGGGGTGCGCAGCTCAGCTTTCATCAATTGGTGCATGAAGCGGTCCTCCCCTGTATCCTGCACTGGGAACGCCATCACTTCGTCGTCCTGGTACAATATAAGCAGCGATCCTTCCCCAGGAAAGAGGATGCCATTACGATTGCCGATCCGGCCAGGGGGATCCTTACTTACAACGCCCGCGAATTCCGGCAATCCTGGCTGGGGACTCCGGCTGAAAATATAGAGCAAAAAGGAACGGCCCTGCTCTTACAGCCCACCCGGCAATTCTATCGCGGAAAAGGAGAAAAAGACAACAAATCCGGTTGGGAACTGGCGAAGCAGTACCTGCGAAATAGCCGTTGGCGGCTGGCAAAGGTCCTGTTAACCCTGCTCGTTACTTCTCTGTTGCAGCTGATCTTTCCCTACCTTACCAAAAACATTGTCGACATCGGTATCCATACAAAGGACCTCGGCTTTATCAGCATCATATTGATGGCCCAGCTAATGCTGCTGTTCAGCCAGACCATCGTGGAATTTATCCGGTCCCGTTTGCTCCTGCGAATATCAACCATGATCAATCTTTCCATCCTCTCGGACTTTTGGGCGAAGCTCACCAGGCTGCCGATGAGCTATTTCGACAGTCATCACACCGGGGATACATTACAACGGATAGGCGACAGCAGGCAAATACAAAATTTCCTGACAGGCAGCGCCCTGAACGCCGTATTCTCCCTGTTCACTTTTATCATCTATGCTGTCGTTCTAGCCATGTATAATAGGGTCTTATTCCTTGTATTTGCCATCGGCAGTACACTCTATTTTTTCTGGATACGGCTGTTCCTACGCATCCGGAGGAAAATAAACTACCAGACCTTTGCCATTTCTGCCAGGGAGAACACAGCTACCCTGCAGCTGATCCAGGGCATGCAAGAGATCAGGCTGAATAATGCGGGAAAAGTAAAACGAAGCGAATGGGAGGAGCTGCAGGCCGGCGTATTCAAATTAAATTTCAGGACGCTCACCTATAACCAGGTCCAACAGGCGGGAGCGTTGCTTATCAATCACGGAAAGGACATTTTGATCACTTTTTGGGCAGCCAGGCTTGTCATAGACGGCCAGCTGACCCTGGGCACCATGCTGGCCATTCAATACATCGTCGGACAGCTGAATAACCCTGTGGAGCAGTTTGTCGGGTTTACGCAGAATGCCCAGGACGCCCGGATAAGTATGGAGAGGCTGAATGATATCCACCAGCTGAAAGACGAGGAAGCTGACGGTGATGGTCTTTTGCAGGAGCTCGCCGGGGACAGAACCATTCGATTGAATGATCTCTCCTTTACTTATCCCGGCGGGGATAATGAACCGGTGTTGAAAAACATTTACCTGGAAATACCCGAAGGTAAAACAACGGCCATCGTGGGGGCGAGCGGAAGCGGAAAGACCACGCTTCTGAAGCTCTTGTTGAAATTCTATGATCATTACACGGGGGATATCAGGGTAGGACAGGCTCCTTTCAACCGGATCAGCCCGTCTTTCTGGAGAGAGCATTGCGGGGCCGTATTACAGCAGGGGTTTATTTTTAACGATTCCATCGCGGGCAATATTGCAGTTGGGGTAAAGACCATCGATCAGCAACGATTGAACTATTGCTGCCGGGCCGCCAATATCCTCTCGTTCATCACCTCCCTCCCCAAAGGGTTTGACACGACCATCGGAGCTGAGGGTGCCGGGCTGAGCCAGGGTCAAAAACAGCGGCTTCTCATCGCCCGCAGCATGTATAAGGATCCGGATTACCTGTTCTTCGATGAAGCGACCAACGCCCTGGACGCCAATAATGAAAAAGAGATCGTAAAGAACCTACAGGATGTTCTCAGGGGCAGAACGGTCGTTATCATCGCCCATCGCCTGAGCACGGTCAAACATGCGGACAAGATCATCGTCCTGCATGAAGGGCGGATCGTGGAAGAGGGCACACACGGGGAACTGTCCCGGCAAAAAGGAAGATATTTCGAGCTCGTAAAAAATCAGCTGGAACTAGGGAATTGAAGCTGTTTACCACCGGATATGCCCGTCGATGAACCGGATCAGGCTGTCGGCCAGCACTTCCTGTTCTTTGGCGCTGGGGTGCCCGGGTGTTCCTTTATAGGGAACAAAGAGCGTAAACATTTTTTTATCCTTTAAAAGACTGACGGCTTTTTGTATATAGCCTGGCCAGGGGGCGCCTTCCTTGGTGGCATCCATATTTCCCAGCATACAGATGATATAGGCCCTGGGGTACTTACGCCTCACCTGCTGCACAAACTTCTTATAGGATGTGACGATAAAGTCTGCACCGGGGGCTGTTGTTCCAAATCTTGCTTTAAATTGATCGTGATTCGGCATGTTGACCAGCCAGGCGTCATTCTGGAACAGGTTGATCACGACGACATCGGGCCTGAAGAGGGAAAAGTTCCATTTACTGGCGGGATCCGCGGGATCTCTCCGGTCGTACATTTCGGACATTATCAGGGGAAACCAGCTGATGGTGATCCCAATGCCGCTCTTGGCAGTGCAGTTGAATGCAGCGTCAAAATGCCTGGCTGTTATGGCTGCATAGCCGATATAGGCATTCTCATACGGCGCCGTGCCCCTATCCTGGCCGGTAGTATCTTCTACCGCATACCCACAGGTAATGGAGTTGCCAAAGAATTCGATCTTTCGTTTTTTGGCAGGGGGGGCAGGTAACAGGGTTGTATGCTCATCCGGCCGCAATGCATAGAGCCAGGTCTTTCCCATTGCCCATTCGGTGCGCTTGAAGAGCTCCAGGGTGTGTGTGCCCGGCTGCATTCCCGATACAAGAGTATATTGAGTTTTCAGGCTGTCAGGATGCAAGGTGCTTGCCGGCTTGCCATCCACTACGATGGTGTAGTAATTATCGCCACGTTCATCCTTTAGCAGCGCCTTTATACCTGTACCCTTGAATTGAATGGAGACGGATGTAGCCGTCCAGGAAAGTTGCGCGGCGCTATCCGTCATGACCACTCTGCCCATGTAATGGATATGCGGGTCATTAAAGGGAATGGAGGGACCCTGCCCATAGCCGTAGAAAGCGATGGATATAGCCAGCAGGAAAAGCAGGCAACATTGTCTGTTTTGCATAAAGGCAAATATAGGGGGGATTGGAATGTCCCCTCAATTGCAAATGGCATCTTTTTCGTATATTACAAAAAAGCAAACTATGTTGGACCAAATTTTACAGATCGTTAAGGAACATTTGGGGAACGATCCACAGGTGGCTCAAGCCATTCCGGCTGACAAGAAGGATGCAGTACAGCAGGAGATCGCCTCGCAAATAAGCAATGGCCTGGAGAGCCAGCCTGCAGGAGGTGGCGGAGGCCTTTTAGGCAATCTGGCCGGAAGCCTTGGCGGAGGCGGATTGCTCAGCGGCCTGATGGATGGCGGACTGGTTAACAGCCTGGGCAGCAAGTTCGGTTTACCGCCTGCAGCTATCAGCGCCATTACCGCCGCGTTACCGGGCCTTTTACAGAAGATCATGCAGAAGACCGGGAAGACTGGTGGATTGGGATTTTAATTTATCCTGCTTATGCAGCCACAGCCTTTTTCCTGCTCAGCAGTTTTATTACCTGCAGCGTGGCGCCGATCAGGAATAATACGAAAGAAATACCAACGCCCTTCTGAACCAGCGGATCATCGGGACCCGATGCCCATGGCGCTCCCTCAGGCAATCGTGTTGCAGTCTCTGTAATAGCCGGGATCAAATGAAAAAAGAAGGTCATGGTAAAGCCGACAACCTCGATATAGGGAGAGGCGCGGCCAAAGAGCTTTATCTTTTCGCCGGCTGCCAGCGCGGTGCTCAGTACTATCAGGGTAATGATCCCCAATGCATGCGGCTTTCCAAAGCCGCCGTGGTGGAAAATAAAGAACCCGGTAAGACAAGTGAGAATGGTCGTATATACATACGTCCTGCCCACTTTGTTGTTCCAGGATATGGTGCCGTAACGTACGAATGAAATGATGCCGCTAATTACAGCGATCAGGCTGATGACGGTATGAACCATACCGAATGGAGTGATCCCAAGCATAGTTTTAGGTTTAGGCAGTTAGAGAAATTGTATTGTAATATACAAATTATTTACTTTTACCGGGCAAACGCCTGGCGCCGGATTTTCTCTATTTCTTTCCATAGATCGTTTGCCAGGCTGGGATCGTCAGCGTAGTTTTTTGTCAGCGTAATAAAAATGTCTTTCATAAAAAAGTTCCCCTTAAGCCAAAATTTGCGTTATCGCCTCCGCAATATGCTGTAATAGCTCTGTTGAAGGCGGCTTCCCCGGTGTTTCCGGTGGTATGATCGCCCGATAGTTTCCTTCTTCATCCCGCTCGAAGATCACATCCATTCCATCTACGGCCACATGAAAACGGTGGATATAGCCGAGCACCTGCAGAGAGGCCTCGAACTGCATTTCGGTGTTATTGTAATGCACGGGGAGGAGAAATATATCTTCCATTGTCCTGTGAAAATAGGCTATTATCAAACAAGCCGTAACTTAGATGAAATAATTTTCAATTCCATGGGTGTAGTGCGCAATCTTTTTGGAGACAATGAACATAATAAAAAACCTTCAGACGATGATCACCGGTTGCTGGAAAAAATAGAAGTACTGCCGGGGCTTCAGCTTTCGAGGGCATTGGCGGCACATTGGATGGATATCGAAAGGACCAGGCTGCCTTTTATTAAGATCGATGCCACACCTGCAGCCAGGCTTTCACCGCTGCAGAGCTCTTTTGGCTACTACCCTGCCCTTCCGAAGGGATTTCCCTACCCCACCGATGCGGAAGGGAAATTTCTCTATCCGCTGGCCCAGATACGCTGTTCCGATCTGCCTCCTTTAGCAGGATTCCCGGCCAATGGCTATCTGCAGTTCTATATTTCCGGCGGAGATGTATTCGGGCTGGATTTTAATGATGGGCAGTCCCAGAAGAATTTCCGGGTGCTGTTCTTTGAAGAAGAGGAAGTGCGGGAACATGAGACGAACTTTGATTTCCTGGGGCTCGGTGATGCCGACAGGTATAACGTTCCGTTATATACTCCTCATTCGCTTTCCTTCCAGCCACAGGATGATTATGTAGGCGTGGCGGATATACGGTTCGGGCGGCACGAGGCCTTTTTTATCGCGATCAAAGAGGAGCATCCTGCTATCGCTGATAAGCTGGAGGAAGAAATGTGGAGGAACTTTCAGGGCAGCGGACATAAGATAGGCGGCTATGCTTATTTCACCCAATGGGACCCACGTGATGACGATGGGCCGGTAAAAGATTATATATTGTTATTCCAGATGGATACCGACGCGGAGATCATGTGGGGGGATGCAGGCGTAGGGAACTTCTTCATCGCCCCGGAAGACCTGGCGAAAAAAGATTTCTCCCGCGTGCTATACAATTGGGATTGCGGCTAAACATTTAATCATGAAATATTACTTTTTGCTGCTGCTCGCCGGCTTTTTTGTCCGGCAAGACAAATGGACCCCATTATTCAACGGTAAAGACCTCCGGGGATGGGACACTTATCTCAAGCCGGACAGCGGCGGCAACGGAGGACTAAACCATGATCCTAAAAAGGTTTTCACGATTGTACGCGATGGGAATGAAAATATTATTCGTGTCTCGGGAGAAATGACAGGCGCCATTTCCACCCACAAAGAATTCGAAAACTATCATTTACAGCTGATGTTCAAATGGGGAGAGCTCACCTGGGGAAAGAAAAAAAATAAGAAAAAAGACAGTGGTCTGCTGTATCATTCCGGCGGTCCTTATGGCGCGGATGCGGGCGCCTGGATGCGCAGCCAGGAATTCCAGGTAGAGGAAGGGAATTGCGGCGATTATTGGGGATGCGCCGGCGGTACGGCAGGGATCCCCGCACTGAAAAGGTCGGACAGCGCATACGTGTACAGCGCTGCCGGACAATTATACGCTTTCAGGAATGATAATAATATAGGGCGGCATTGCATCAAAGGCGGCGATGCGGAAAGGCCTTCCGGGGAATGGAACACGCTGGACCTCTATTGTCATGGCGACACCAGCATACATGTGGTCAATGGAAAAGTGATGATGATACTCTATCACAATGGCCAGGTGGAGAAGGGCCAGGCGCTTCCCCTTACGAAAGGCAGGATACAGCTGCAGTCGGAAGGCGCCGAGATCTTTTACAAGGAAATAAAGATACAGCCTATCGGGCAGCTGCCTGCTGAATTGCTGTAGTGACCTTAGACAGATCGAGGGTCTTGAATTCGGACTGCCGGACCAGGCGAACTTTATCATTGAAGCCGCATTGGACAGCCTTTTCCAGGTCATGCTCAGCCGCCTGCACATTCTTCTCCCTTACATGCAGAATGGCGGAAAAATACCAGGCTTCACTATTGGTTGGATCGGCGGTTTTATAAAGCTCTGTAAAATACCGGGCTCCTTCATTCTCATTATTGCTGATCAGCCGGTTGCTGAAGGAATAAAACGCCAAAGAAAGATAAGCCAGCAATCGTTGGTACATTCCTCTTTCGGGTGTCTTTTCGGCGGCCTTTACCTGCAATTCGTGGATAGTGGTGGTCCAGTATGATCTATCTTCCTGTTGAAAGTGCTGCATGTATTCCGCCTTGGTGTGCTGTTCTTTGAGAAGCTGAGATTGTTGGGGCCGCAGCTGCTGCTGGTATTGCGGGTCATTGCCGATCGATGCAGCCTGTGACTGGAACCAGCTGGTTTCGGCGGTGAGCCCATCCAGCAGGCTGATAGAAAGCTGGCTCTCCTGCATCGCTTTTATGAGGCGATGAGACTGGATATACGTGGTTAGCCGTGTCTTACTGTTTGCTACATATCTGCCGATCAATGCATTATCCTTAGAAATAGCCCCTTGCCTTATGGCATCAAACTGCAAGCCCGCAAAAGCGAGGTTCATGACACTTTCAGGCGCCCATTCATGCTTGCCGTCGAAAATTATGATACGGTGCCGCGTACGGGTCCTGGACAGGTTGTCATCCAAGGCTACAAGATCTGTAAGGTTCATATCTCCTTCGCCGGCTACCGCCGTGAAGCTGAAATTATGATCGGCAGCAGGGGCGCCATCGGGAAGTCCCGCGCCGCCGGCGATCACTCCTTTTATTCCCGGATGTTGTAGCGCGATAAAGCTGGCCACTTTCGCACCACCTGAGAAACCGCAGGTGTATACACGGGCTTCGTTGATCTTCACCCTGCTCCTCGAATCGTCTGAAAGATGGCGCCAGATGTTCTCTGTACTTGCCCAGTCATTGCCATTTTTCGAGTTGTTGCTGCCGGCAAGAATGTAGCCATAGGCATCAGCCAGAGATCTGTATTTCTTTAGGGGTAGGGTTCCGTCTCCATGGGGGTCGAAGAGGTAGATAACAGGCAATGGGGCATCGCTGGCTTTTGTAGGAATATAGAGCGCATAGGATTGGGAAGGATCGGTTTTGCAGACAACTTTTTCAATGAGCTTTCCGGCCGGGAATTGGCGGTTGGCGTATGCGCAGATACGGGTTGTCAAGACCAGTAATATGAGCCAGCTTCTTATCATTCCCAAATGTAAGCCGAATATGATCGCTTACGCCTCCTGCAATGCTTTAATATCGAGCTTTTTCATTTGCAGAAGCGCCCCCATCACACGGCCGGATCTTGCAGGATCGGCCATCAGCTGAGGCAAAATGGACGGTACGATCTGCCAGGACAAGCCGAACTTGTCCTTTAGCCAGCCGCATTGCTGTGATCTTTCATCCCCTCCTTCTTTTAGCTTATCCCAGTAATAGTCCAATTCTTCCTGGTCCTTGCAGCTTACGATGAAGGAAATTGATTCATTGAACTTGAATATGGGACCTCCATTGAGGGCAGAGAATTTCTGCCCGTCCAGCGTGAAGTCTATCGTCAGCACGGTACCTTCCGGCATTTGATGGATCTCAAAACCTTCTTTTCCATAATGGCTGGTCCTGCCAATGCTGGAATTGGGAAAGATGGAAGTATAATATTTTGCCGCATCTTCCGCCTGCCTGTCAAACCATAAGCTGGGTGTGATCTTTTGAACCGTTGCCATAAAATTTTTTTTAGGTTATTAGTTATACCATGCAAATTACATTCCCTCCGGCGTTCCGAAGGGTGTAGAACACGACATTGTCAGGGGGAGATTGTGACAGATGGACAGTAATATGATCAGGCAACAGCAGCGAAATACGCGCTTACTTCTTTTTGGAGTAAGACACTGGCATTCGCCATTGCCATTTCGGGATCCATGCCGGCCCGTGTGATGGCCCGGACCGCCTGTAAATTCAGGAGACTGGCGTCCTCAACTTCCGTGATGCCGCAAAAGGCAATGGCCGGGATATGGTGGTGACGGGCCAGAAAGGCTATTTCCGAAACTACTTTGCCATAGGATGTTTGTTTGTCGATCTTTCCTTCGCCTGTAATTATGAGGTTGCCTTCCTGAATGGCGTCGTTGATGCCGGCGGTATCCATCACCAGCCCGATGCCTTTTTGCAGCCGAACATCGAAGAAGCCCATCAGTCCTGCCGCGATGCCGCCTGCGGCGCCCGTGCCGGGAATAGAAGCGATGTCTTTTTCTAACAAGCCGGCAAAATGGCGGAGGCCGTCGTCCAGCCTCCGGACCTCGTCGGGCGAAGCGCCTTTCTGCGGTGCATACACGCAGGCGGCGCCTTGCTCGCCATAAAGGATATTCTGCACATCACAGGCAATGTCGAATTGTACTGTCGGCAATGACGCCGGAGGAATGATCTTATCGATGCAAACGAGGTTTTCACCGCAGGTCTTTACAGGATGACCGTCTTTGTCCAGGAACTGAAAGCCCAGGGCCGCCAGGATGCCCGTACCTGCGTCATTGGTAGCGCTGCCCCCCAGACCAAGGATGATCTTTTTTGCGCCGGCATTTATGGCATCCTTTATCATCAGGCCTGTTCCCCTGGTGGAGGTCTTCAAGGCTTTCCTTTCCTTTTCTTTCAGCAATACAAGCCCGCTGGCTGCAGCCATTTCTATGATGGCGGCTCCGTCCTTCAGTTCATAGGAGGTGGTGATCGGCCTGCCCAGAGGATCTTCAGTACGGGAGGGTATTGTATCCGTATGGAGATAATGTTTCATTACCGCGGCAAAGCCATCCCCGCCGTCGGCCATCGGGAAGGGAAGGCAGGTAATGGTCTTATCAAAGGCTGCGATGCCGGCAGCAATGGCTTCACAGGCTTCAAAGCTGGTGAGGCTTCCCTTAAACTTATCCGGGGCGATGATGACTTTCATATTTGATCACAACAAGGGAAGCAAGATACTTCTTCCATTAGAAAGTCTTAACTTTAAAAGAAAAATGGCCAACCAAGGGCTGCTTTTTATACCCGACATCAGCGGCTTCACGCGTTTTATACATTCAACGGAGATCGAACACAGCCGGATGATCATCCAGGAACTGCTGGAAACATTGATCAATACCAATCAAATAGGGCTTGAGATCTCCGAGATCGAGGGGGATGCCATCCTTTTCTACAAATTCGGCGACATGCCTGACCTGGAAGTTTTGTACAAACAGGTGGAACGCATGTTCTGTGAATTCCATAAGCAGCTGATGGCTTATGATCAGACAAGGTTCTGCCAATGCAAGGCCTGCATATCCGCCGCCGACCTGACCCTAAAAGTCATCACCCATTATGGCGAATTCGCGGGCTACAATGTAAAGAACTTCTATAAGCTTATCGGTAAGGACATTATCGTCGCTCACCAGCTGTTGAAGAACGATATCGAGCAGCATGAATACTGGCTGCTGACCAATAGCGCGGCGCAGCAGCCGCCCATCGGCCTTAAACAATGGATGCAATGGGACAGCAGCGCCAAACAAACAGAAAACGGCGAGATCCCCTTTTACTATACCCAGCTAAGCCAGCTGAAAAATGAGATCCAGCCTGATCCATCGCCACGTCTGAGCATCGAAGACAAAGTGGAGATGCTGTCATTTTCCAGGGAGTATCCCACGGATATCATTACCCTATTCCATGCAGCGGGGGATTTCAACTATCGCGCCCGTTGGCAGGAAGGGGTGAAAAAAGTGGAAGAAGTCAACCATTTCCTTCCCCGTGTCGGCATGCGGAGCCGTTTTTCGCTGGACAGCGGGCAGGTGCTGATCTTTACCAGCAGCTATGCCTATCAGAAAGACAGGATCGAGTTCAGCGAGACGGATGAAAAGAAGACCAGCACCACTTATTTCCTTATGGAAAAGGTCGGTGACAACAGGTCCCGGCTTACGCTAAGCTATCACCTGAAGAAAGACCCCGTGGCCAACTTCGTGTTCCGCCTGACAAAAAAGAAGAAAATGGAAGCTGCTTACCGGCAATCGTTGCAGAACCTGGATAAAGTGGTGGCGGAGATCCCCAGTTTTGCCTACGATGTGGAAGATCTGCGAAAGAATTGACCTGCATAAAAAAAACCGCTCCATATAAAATGGAGCGGTCGGTAAATTTAAACGAATGATGTTGAGCTGACAGCATTACTTTTTCAGCAGCTTCAGTCTTACTTTTTTGTCACCCTGGACAAGTTCGGCAATATAAATTCCAGACCTGTAATTTGCTCCTATCTGCACGGTTCCATTGGGGGACAAGCCTGTTCTTACTTCCACGATCCTGCCGGCGATGTCAAGCATTTTCAATGTCACCGGCGCATCGCTGCCGCTGCTAATGGCGATGGTAAACTGGCCGGACGAAGGGTTCGGCGTGGCGATGGCCGTGAATGGCTGGTCATTCACTGAAGCGTGCAAGGACATTGCGGCTGTCATGGCCCTGGAGAAATCCCGGGTTGCCGCCTGAGGCGATGCAAACGTCTGGTACGGCGACAGCCTGCTGCCTGCGATGGGGCCTTCAAAGCTGTGGTCAGGCATTTGCCATCCAACAGAAAGATGGTCATTGCCGGTGCCTTCCTTATGGACCGTTTCGACGTAGTAGCGCACTCCTTTCACGAGGTGAATGGGAACAGACCGGCTATTCGAATTGGCCAACCAGGCCCGGAACCCTACTGCTTTTTCAACAAACGCTATCCTTCTTATATTGGCGGGGTCGTCATTCGTGCTCAACCACAGCTCGCTTTGTTCGTCGCTGGTCAGGTAGAAGGTGTAATTGCCGGTAGCAGGTGCGCAAAGATAGCCGCGCACACGCGCTCCATAATTGTCGCCGATGTTGGGGCCGTACTCAAAGCTGGATAATTGTGCGGTGACATCAGGATTATTGGGATACTTCACGCTGCTGGAGAGGTTGATCAGGGAGGAACCGGGAATATCCGTGAACCCTTCACCGGATATGCTGCCACTGCCTGTACAACCGGCAACAGTTACACGAACCGTGTCTGAGACAGTACTGTCGCCTGAATTGTCATAAGCCTTTGCCGTAATCCTGTATGTACCAGGCTCGACATCTGTACCGGTGAACTGGTAAGGTGCCAGTGTATCTTCTCCAAGTTTGCTGGCGCCTTCATAGAATACCACTTTTACTATGCTGCCGTCCGGATCCGCAGCCTGGGCCGTCACCGTGATGGGAGGACCGGCATTGATCGTAGAGCCATTGGCAGGAGAAGTAATAGTCACCGTCGGGGGTGTATTAATGGCATACGGATCATAGATCTGCAACAGCTGACCGCCTTCCGCGATGTCGACAGGGACACCCGTGGTATAGTGTGCCTGAACAGTGATCAGGAACTTGCCGGGTCCGAGGATCTCCTGTACGTCAAGGACGCCGGAAGATTCTTCATCCTGGTTAAAGGGAGCCGTAGCAGGCACCCCAATATCTCCAAAACGGGCGGGGTCGTGCTTGCCTATCATTATCAGAGAATCGGTAGCAATGTTATACTGCCATACTTTACCGTTGTGTGCGCTATTGCCTACGTCTTCGCACAGAAGCATATGTCCGTTCTTGTCAATGGTCATATTGTCCAGCATATTGATGCCTTCCGTTCCATCGATAACGGCCTCTGCCGTTCCGCCATTTTCGGGGTGTTTGATATCATCGAACCGCAGGCGCCATACCCGGCTGCGTCCTACCTGGGTGCCGATGCCGTCGTTGACCTGGTCGATCTGGT